>MDSV01174466.1_pt1 | contig 41059 bp, 44 predicted proteins | sample 810851 | NCBI WGS metagenome assembly MDSV01 (sample SAMN05326640, study PRJNA326480) | marine metagenome | isolation source: seawater | place: Atlantic Ocean: North East | collected 2012 | reverse complement strand
CGTGGTGGCCTTGGTTAGAATCGCACTAACGACACATACCTTTTCAGGGTACTGCTCTACTACTGAGCTACAAGGCCAAAAATTAATATCTAAAAATTATTCTACCCTTTGTTAAGTCATATGGTGTTACTTCAACCATAACAGCATCACCAGTTAAAACTCTAATTCTATTTTTTCTAAGTTTTCCTGCAGTATGTGCTAGAACTTCATGATTGTTCTCTAGTTTTACTCTGAACATTGCATTAGGTAGTAACTCTGTAACTGTTCCTTTAAATTCGAGTAAATCCTGCTTAGCCAACTTTTTTATCCTTTATTTTTAATTCTAATTTTCACTGAATTTGAATGACCCTTTAAACCTTCAAATTCTGAAAGAGTTATAACTGAAGGCCCAAGATTTTCAACTCCCTTTTTAGATAAATTTACATAAGAAACTCTTTTTAAAAAATCATAAACACTTAAACCAGATGAAAATTTAGCTGTTCCTGTTGTAGGAAGAACATGATTTGGACCTGCTAAATAATCTCCCATCGCTTCTGTAGAATATTCTCCTAAAAATATAGAACCGGCATTAAAAACTTTATTTTTTATTGTATTATATTTTTTTATACATAACTCTAAATGTTCTGGTGCAATAGTATTTATTATTTGAGCTATTTCTGTATCAGAAGAACTTTTAATAAATAGACCAAACTTTATTAAACTATATTTTGCAATTTTTTTTCGTGGCAAAAACTCTAATTGTTTTTGAATTAAATTTTCAACTTTTTTTAATATTTTATAATTTGAAGATATCAAAATACTTTGTGAGAGTTTATCATGCTCTGCTTGAGAAATTAAATCTGCTGCAATCCATTCAGGATTTGAATAACGATCAGCAACAACAGTTATCTCAGATGGTCCAGCGATCATATCTATACCAACCTCACCAAACACTTCTTTCTTAGCAAAAGTTACAAATTTGTTTCCAGGTCCAACAATTTTGTTAACATTTTGCACACTTCTGGTTCCATATGTTAAAGCTGCTATGGCTTGTGCTCCTCCTATACAGTAAATATCCTTAATTTTACATTTATAAGCTGCATAAATAACTCCTGGATTTATTTTGCCTTCAAATAAAGGGCTAACCATTACAATTTTTTTTACTTTTGCAATAACTGCGGGAATGGCATTCATTAATACTGTACTTGGATAGCTTGCCGACCCCCCAGGAACATAAATTCCAACCTTTTCAATAGGTAAAAATTTATATTCAAATTTATTTCCTAATTTATCATTAAATTTAAGGTCATTATATTTTTGATTAGAATGATATTTAAAAATTCTACTATAAGCTAAATCAATCGATTTTTTTACCTTTCTATCAAGTTTTTTAATAGAAGTTTTTATATCAATATTAGAGATTTTTATTTTTGAATTTGAATTGAATTTTTTTTCATATTTAATTAAAGCCTTGTCGCCATTTTTTTTTACTTCGTTGATTATTTTTAAAACTAAACGGTTTTTATAATTTATATTTCTTTTTCTTATATTTATAATTTTTTTTAAATTTTTATAAAAATTTATGTTACTAGTGTCTAAAATTTTAATCATTTATAATTTGTGCTTTGGAAAGTTTTTCACTTCACTGTAGCTTTCTTGATCATCCAACATTACATCAATTGCTTCAGAGCTAAGTAAAATAATACCATTGCCAGAGAAAATCAAACTTATTTCGTATATTTTTTTTTTATTAAGTGAAGTTTTGATTGTTAACAATTCTAAATTCCTATCCTTTTTTTGATTAATATTTTTTGATACAACTTTCTCAATTAAATTAAATCTTAAATAACTTTCTATTCTTTTATATTTTCTAAATACACCTTTTTCTAAATCCTCCCACATAAATCTACGTAACTTTATTATAAATAACTTATTTTCTTTTAAATAAACTAAGTCTTTTATTTTTATTACAGAATCCTGGCAATATGCTGATATTGTTTTTAAATCATCTACATTGTTACCAATTAATTTTAATTTATTCCCAATTTCATTCATTTCATTCTTCTAATCGATGCTCCACATTTAGATAATTTTTTTTCTATATTTTCATACCCTCGATCTAGATGATAAATTCTATTTATTATAGATTTTTTACTAGAAGTAAGAGCTGCTATTACTAAAGAAACTGATGCTCTTAGATCTGTTGCCATTAACTCTGCGCCGTTTAATTTTTTATTTCCATTAATTATGGCTCTTCTACCTTTAACAATTATATCTGCTCCCATTCTATTTAACTCTGGAACGTGCATGAATCTATTTTCAAAAATATTTTCTTTAATAATCGACCTTCCTTTTGCCTGGCACATTAAAACCATGAGTTGTGCTTGTAAATCGGTAGGAAAACCAGGGTATGGAGAAGTGTTTAAATTAATGCTTTTTAATTTTTTTGCACCAATAACAGTTATTTTATTTTTTTTTTTCAATAATTTTCACTCCTATTTTTTTCAATATTTGAGTTTCTGTATTAATAATCTCTGGTTTGATATTTTTAATTGCAATTCTACCTCGTGTAGCTGCCGCAACTATCATATAAGTACCAGCTTCTATTCTATCAAACATCACTTTATAACTTACGTTTTTTAAATTTCTAGTCCCTTCAACTTTGATTTTTCTTTTCCCTAACCATTTAATTTTACAGCCAATTTTATTCAAAAAATTGCTTAAATCTTTTACCTCGGGTTCATTGGCACAATTGTTTAATAATGTTACTCCTTTTGCGAGACAAGCAGCAATCAATATATTTTCTGTGGCTCCAACAGAAATTTTTGGGAAAGTTATTTTTGATCCCTTAAGTCCATTCCTGGCTGTAGCATAAATATAACCTTCAAAAATTTTTATTTTAGCTCCCATTTTTTTAAGAGCCTCTATATGTAAATTTACAGGCCTTAATCCAATAGCACATCCACCTGGTAATGAAATTTTTGCTTTACCATATTTAGATAATAATGGTCCAAGGACCAAGACTCCTGCTCTCATTGTTTTAACTAATTTATAATGTGCGACTGTTTTATTGTTTTTTGGGTTTGAAATATCAACATATTTTTTTTTTTTATTTAGATCTATCTTTGATCCTAATGATGAAAGTAAATCTAGCATAGTATCAATATCTTTTACTAAAGGTATATTATGCAGTCTCACCTTATTTAAAAGAAGTGTTGCGGCTAAAATTGGTAAAGAAGCATTTTTTGATCCTGATACATTTATTGACCCTTGAATTTTCTTTCCTCCAATTATTTCTAATTTATCCATTAATTAGACTTTGGGTAATGTTACGCCTTTTTGCTTCATATACTTTCCATTTCTATCAGCATATGTAACTTCGGGCTTATCAGTACCTTTTAGAAATATAAATTGTGCAACACCTTCATTTGCATATATTTTGGCTGGAAGAGGTGTTGTATTAGAAAATTCAAGTGTAACGTGCCCTTCCCATCCAGGCTCTAAAGGAGTAACATTAACAATAATTCCACATCTTGCATAAGTGGATTTACCCAAGCAAATAACCATAACACTATCTGGTATTTTAAAATATTCCACTGTACTCCCTAGGGCAAATGAATTTGGAGGTATAATACACTCATTAGCAATCTTGGAAATAAAATTAGTTTTTTTAAAATTTTTTGGATCTACAACTTCTGAATTCACATTTGTAAAAATTTTAAACTCATTTGAAACACGCGCATCATAGCCGAAAGAAGATAAACCATATGAAATTTTATTACCTCTTATTTGTTTTTCTTCAAAAGGTTCGATCATATTATGGCTTTTTGCCATTAATTTAATCCATTTATCTGTTTGAATTGTCATAATTTTTATTAATATTATTTTTGATTTTAAATTTTTTTCTTTTCTTTAAATTTTCCTTTAATGCTTTTTCTAATTTTTTTAAATAATTTTTTTTATTTGCCATTAAATATAAAAACTATTTATTTTTGTTTGGATTAGTTAAATCCTCAAGAGTTATAGGTTTTTGAATATCATGCATCGTTTCTTTAGAACTTTGTGGGGTTTCGTCACTAATTTTTTTTGCTCTTTTTTTTGCTAAGCGCTCCTCTCTTTTTGCTTGTTTTAGCATAGCTCTTTCGCCTCTCTTTGATTTATAATCGTAGTGAATACCCATAATTTTACTCTCATTTTTGATAATTATATTTACTTCTTAAAAGCATAATTTTCAAGTTATGAAATAATTATGGCAATTTTTAAGCTATTTATATTAATTATTTCTAATTATATTAGAATCTCTTAGATATAATCGTTATCTAATAATGAATAAAAACAACATAAATAAAATAATTGAATTGATCCAAAATAAACATTTTGAAGAAGCAGAAATCATTATAATAGATCAATTAAAAAAAAAAGAAGAAGCTTCTATAATAAATTTATATGGAATAATTTTTTTACAACAAGGTAAGTTTCAAGAATCAATTAAAAAATTTAAATTAGCTGAAAAATATGAACCTAATTATTTTAAATCATATAATAATCATGGAATTGCTTTATATAATTTAAAAAAATATAGTGAAGCATGTAAAAAGTATACAAAAGCGATAGAGCTAAATCCAACTTTTAGTCAGGCTCATAATAATATGGGTGTAAGCTTAAACTCATTAAAAGAATATAATGAAGCAATAAAATATTTTAAAAATTCAATAAAACTTAAATTTGATTTTATCGATCCTTATATAAATCTTGGAAATCTTTTTTTAAAAAATAATAATTCATCTGAAGCAATTAATTGTTTTCTTAAGGCTACTAAAATTAAAAAAAATGACCCAAAAATTATATTTAAGTTAGGCCTAGCTTATAAAAATAATCTAAAGTATGAAGCATCAATCTCAGAACTTAAATTAGCAATAAAATTGGATCCATATTTTTCAGATGCTTATTCTGCTCTTGGGACTGTATATATAGAAATTAACAAGTATGAGGATGCGATTAGCTGTTTTAAAAAAGCTATAGACTTAGATCCTAATTTTAGTGCTGCATACCACAATCTACTTTTTGCTTATAGTTATATTGAAAATTTTTCAAATTTTGAATATCGAAATTATCTAAAAAAATACAGAAATATTTTAAATACTTATCAATTAGATTGCGTCAAATATAATTATGTAAAAAAACCAAAAAAAATTAAAATAGGTTTCGTTTCTGGAGATTTTAATAATCATCCTGTTGGATATTTTTTATTTGATTTAATAAAAAAAATTAATAAATCAAATTTTGAAACTTATGCTTATTCTAACAAATATACAATTAATGATAATATTAATTTGCAGTTTAAGATTAATTTTAACTATTGGAGAGAAATATTTGATAAATCAGATTTAGAGACTATCAACCAAATTAGAAATGATGGTATAAATATTTTAATTGACCTTAGTGGGCACACCAACAACAATAGATTAAGTATTTTTGCTAATAAACCGGCACCGATACAACTTACTTGGATAGGTTGTAATATGTCAACAGGTGTTGACGAGATTGATTATATAATTGGTGATAACTATTCTTTTAAAGATTCACAAAAAAAAAAACTTTGTAGAAAAATTTTGGCATATGCCTACTGTACTTCAATGTTTGTCAATTCATAATTTAAATTTAATCTATAAAGATATTCCATCAAAAAAAAATGGTTTTATAACATTTGGTTCATTTAATAATATTACGAAATTAAATGATGAGGTTATAAAAACTTGGAGTACAATATTAAAAAATGTAACTAATTCTAAAATCTTATTAAAGAATAAGTTTATTAAAAGTTTGGAAATAAAAAATTCTTTAATTCAGAAATTTAATTCTTATGGAATAGAAAAAAATAGAATTATTTTAAAAGAAAATATAAAATCAAAAAGTAGTGCCATAGCTATGTATAATCAAATTGATATTGCCTTAGATCCATTCCCTTATAATGGTGTAACAACTTCACATGAGGCTATATTAATGGGTGTACCCATATTAACAATGAAAGGTGAACGTCCTCATTCTAAAATGGGAGAAAGTCTTAATTTAAATATTAGTATGAAAGATTGGATAGCAAAAAATAATGATGATTATATTTATAAAGCTATAAATTTTAGCAAGGATATTTCAAAACTCTCTGTACTTAAAAAAGAGTTATTTAATAACGCGAAAAATACCACTTCTTTTAATAGTAATCTTTTTATAGATGAATTTGAAAATGAAATGTGTAAAATATGGTATAAATTTATAGATTCAAAATATTAATTTATACTGTTTTTTCTTCCAAACTATTTTTTTTAATAGCTATATTTTTTTCTTCTTTGATATTTTTTTTATTATCTAAAATTGATTTTCTGGCAGCAGCTCTAATTGCTTTTTTTTCTAGATATATTTCAAAACTTTTAAGACTCTTATTTTTCACTTCTCCATTTAGTTTTTGAGAAAACCTATCTGCATCTGCTGTTGTTGAACTTTCCCAATTTACCAACCCGTCTAAAACTTCTTTCCCCTCCATATGAATCCGATTTTTGGAATTTTTATCTTTTTTAACAAAAGCTTCTCCTACTTCTCCATCAGGACCAGCATGTCTAAATCCTCTAAAAGTAACATCCTTTTCTTTATAAAGATGATCAATCTGAGCTAAATTGCTTTCTTTTTGTTTATCAAAATAATTTTTCATTAATTTTTTATTAGCCTCACATAAAGTTTCATAAAATTCCTCATCACTTAATTCAGTAAAATTACAACATATGAGATCTGAATTTAGATGTTTTTTTTCGTAAAAATCTTCTGCTGGATTATTTTTATCCAATAATCCCATTTCAATAGCATCATAATAAAGTGGGGAACCTGGATATGGTGTTACAGGTCTTAAAGTTCTTTTTTGTGCAAAATCATCATATTTAATTAAGAAATCAACCATTTTATTCATTGTTTCTTTATTATCACCCTTATTACCAAAGATAAAATTAAGTCCAGGACTAATTCCTACTTTTAAAGTGTCTTCTATACCTTGAATAATCATTTCTGGTCTTAAACCTTTTTTCATATTATTCAAAACTTTTTGATCCATACTTTCAATTCCATAATTAATAAAAAAACATCCAGCATCTTTCATCAGTTGTAATAGTTCTTCACTGCAATAATTTAATCTTCCATTACACACCCATTTTATTGGTAAATTACGTTTTAAAAATTCTTTGCAAACTTTTTCAGTGTGTTCAACTGATGACATCAAAAGATCATCTTGAAAAAGAATAACATTAATACCGTAATTTTTATAAAGCATCTCTACTTCGTCTAACAATTTTACAGGGTCTCTCATTCTATAGCCTGGATCCATTCGGTAACAGAAAGTGCATTTAAATGAACAGCCTCTTGCCGACATTAATGGAAAACAAAAATCAGTACTTGAAGTTCCTGGTGCCCTTAACATTCTATAATAGTTCATAGGAAATAATTCGTAGGGAGGTAAAGGTAATGAATCCAGATCGTGAACCAATGGTGCTCTTGGAGTTTTTTCTAATTTTCCGTTTTCAAGCCAAGCAATTCCTGGTACTTTTGTATAAGCGGTTTTATTTTCAATTGCTTCCATTAATTTTGAAATAGTTATTTCTCCTTCACCCATACAAACAACATCACATCCAGTTTTTTTAAGAAAAAATTCTGGTTCAGGCGTTGGTCCATAACCACCCATTACATAAACTGGTCTATTTTTAGAATTATTGATTGCTTTCGATAAACTTTTCATTTTTAGATATTGATAATAGCCTGCTATGACACTAAGTATAACTACATCAAATTTATTTTTATCTAGATATGTTCTTAAATAATCATCTGGCCAATGATTCATATCTTGGTTCCAAATAGTGATTTCATGGCCATCTCTTTTTAATATAGCCGCAAGCGCTCCAAATCCCATAGGAAAAATATGATCATAAGAACCATTATCATAAACAACTAGTAAAACTTTTTGAGACATAAAATAATTAAAAATAGTTTGATTAATTCTTCAATTATTTAATTATATTATCTTTTTTAATATAAAAGCCAACACTAAAACAAAAACAAATGCAAAAATGGGTATATAAATATCAGGTATTTGTAGGATTTCTATAATTCTTGGCATCTCTTCATTTGAAGCTACAACACTTTCTAGACCACTTCCTAACGAAACTATTATAAATAATTGAGGTAACATTCCTATGATAGTGCCCCAAAAAAAATTATTTAACTTAACTTTGAATAAAACTGGAATAACATTAGAAATTGCAAAAGGAATTCCTCCTACAAATCTATATATTAAAAAAAAAGTAAATTCATTTTTTTTAAATTTAGATTCTAATTTTTGAAATTTTAATGAAAATTTTTTTTTAATAAATTCTTTAAAAAAATAATTTGCTAAAATATATAAAGATGTTGCTCCTAATGATAGCCCCAATACTGCTAAAACTGTACCTATCCATTTTCCAAAAATAAATCCAGAAACCAATGCAACTATACTTCCAAAGCCTAATAGCAAAACCCATAAAATAGAAAAAATTATAGTAATGATAGAAAGTACTAAAATATTACTTTCTTTTAAATTGACTAAATATTCTCTATTTACTTGTATAAATTTATAACTAGTAATTTCTTGTAGGGTAAAATTCGATAGTAAAAAATATAAAAACAAAGAAACAACAATTAAGTATATAATGCCTAAATATATCTTTAATTTTTTTGATTTTTCCATTTTATTAATTAATTAAATTTAACTGTACTTATACAACTATATTTTCTATAAATACCAAAATTTTTAATAAAAATACCTATGAAACGTACATATCAACCAAGTAGACTAGTTAGAAAAAGACGACACGGGTTTAGATCTAAAATGAAGAGTAAGGGTGGAAAAAAACTACTTGCTAGAAGAAGAGCTAAAGGAAGAAAAAAACTAACAGTGTAAATTAAATGATTAAGTTATCTAGCCTAAGTTCAGATTCTGAATTTAAAAAGCTTTTAAAATTAAATAAAATTCACAACGATTACTTTTCAATATATTTTGGTAAAATTTATTCAAATACAAAAAAAAATATTTTTAAAATTAGTATTGTAACAAAAAAAAAAATAGGAACTGCTGTCAAAAGAAATAAAATTAAAAGAAAGCTAAAGTCTGCCATTCAAAAAAATAAAAAAAACTTTTCTAATAAAGATAGTAGTTATGGATATTTGGTAATTGCAAAATCAAAAGCTTATAAGGAAAAATTTTCAGTTTTATTTGACCAAATAAATAAAACATTTAATAAAATTAACAAAATGATTAGTTAAAATGAAAATATTAGACAATTTTATAATTAAAATAATAAAAGTTTACAAATATTTAATTTCTCCATTGATAGGATCAAACTGTAGATATTTGCCAACTTGCTCTGAATATTTTATTGATTGTATCAAACTAAATGGAAGTATAAAGGGTTCCTTAATTGGAATAAAAAGAATTTTAAAATGTCATCCTATAAAATTTTTAGGTGGAAGTAGTGGTTATGATCCTGCTCCAAAAATAAAAGGAGATAAGTAATTTTATGGACTCAAAAAATGTAATTGCTGCTATAAGTTTATCTGCTGCTGTAATAATTTTATATTCTCTTTTTTTTGCTCCACCGCCATTAGAAAGAAATAATACAAAAATTATAACTGAAAGTTCCAATAATAATACTGATATTTCATCACCAACAATTGATAAGCAAGTAGAAGAGGATAATATATCAAGAAAAGATTCTTTAAATATAGTAAAAAGAATAAAAATTGAAAACCAAAGTATTATTGGTTCAATATCTCTTAAAGGTGCAGTAATTGATGATATTGTTTTTAAAAACTATACTACTGAACTTGACTCAAAAGATAATGTAATTCTATTAAGTCCTAACCAATCACAAAATGGTTATTTCATAGAAACAGGATGGGCTTCTACTGATAAAAATATTGAATTACCAAATAGTTCTTCTGAGTGGATTCCTATTAAAAATAATATACTTGCGCCAAATAATCCTCTTATTTTAGAATGGACTAATAACCAAGGAATTATATTTCAAAATAAGTATGAATTAGATGAAAAATATTTAATTAAACTAAATCAAAAAATTATAAATAATACAAATAAAACATTTGATTTCTATCCATATGCTCAAATAGTTAGAAACATAAAACCTGAAGTTACAAATTTTTATATTTTACATGAAGGACTGCTAGGTGTCTTTGATGAACAGCTTGTAGAAGAAGACTACGACGATATTAGTGAGTTGTCAGAAAAAAAGGATAAATTTACTAAAAATGCCACTACTGGTTGGCTTGGAATAACTGATAAATACTGGATTACTGCAATTGTTCCTGAACAAAATAAAAACTTTAAATCTGAATTTGCTTATGAGAAAAAATATAAAGCAAATTTCATAATTACTGATGCCTTTGAAAGTAAAGCTGGTCAAACAATATCAAATGATATTAAGATCTTTACTGCAGCTAAAGAAGTGGAAGTTATAGATGGCTATGCAGAAACAGAAAATATAAAAAAATTTGACCTAGCAATAGATTGGGGATGGTTTTATTTTTTTACAAAACCTCTGTTTTTTGTAATTGATTATTTCTTTAAACTGACAGGAAACTTTGGAGTTGCTATTATATTAATAACACTGTGTATTAGAATAATTTTTTTTCCTCTAGCAAATTATTCTTTTAGATCTATGGCAAAAATGAAAATATTACAGCCAGAAATGGTGCGTTTAAAGGAACTACATAAAGAAGATAAAAAAAAATTACAACAAGAAATGATGGCTTTGTACAAAAAAGAAAAGGTAAATCCTGTTTCTGGTTGTTTACCTGTTCTGATACAAATTCCTTTTTTCTTTGCTATTTACAAGATGTTGTTTGTAACAATTGAAATGAGACACCAGCCTTTTTTTGGATGGATACAAGATTTATCAGAAAGAGACCCAACTTCTATATTTAATATTTTTGGACTAATTCCATGGGATCCACCTTCTTTTTTACTCATAGGTGTTTGGCCAATATTAATGGGAATTACTATGTTTATACAACAAAAACTAAATCCGCCTCCAAGCGATCCAATGCAACAAAAAATTTTTGCATTTTTTCCATTATTCTTAACAGTAATTTTAGCTCCATTTCCGTCGGGTCTAGTTGTCTATTGGACCATAAACAATGTATTAACAATGGCTCAACAATGGATAATTATCAAAAGAACAAGAGTTAAAACTGTTTGAAATGTTAAGTTCTGAAAATTTGAAATCAGAAATTCATAAAATATGGCCTAAAGAAGGTCCGCCATCAAACGAAATTGAAAAATACTTAAAAAAATATGAAAATGATAAAATAGTTGTTAAATGTGGTGGCAGTGTATTAATTGAACCAAAGTTATTTGATATTTTTATACAAGATATTGTAATTTTAAAAAAACTTGGTTTATCACCTATAATTGTACACGGTGGAGGAAAAAGAATTAATCATAAACTAAATGAATTAAATATTCAAAGCGATTTTATAAAAGGTCTTAGGGTGACTGATGTTAGAACTATAAATGTAGTCAAAGATGTTCTCATTGAATTCAATAAAGAAATTGAAAAAGCATTGAAAGAAAAAAATTGTAAAGCTAGATCTGTTACAACAAAAGAATATAATATAATTTCCGTAAAACCTGAAAGAGAAGAGCTTGGTTTTGTTGGCACTCCAACTAATATTAATGCCAATATTTTAAATGGAATATTAAAAAATAATGAAATACCTGTAATAGCCCCACTTGGTTTGGATAAAAATAATCAAGTATTTAATATTAATGCTGATAGCGCTGCTGGAGCAATTGCAAAAGAACTTAATGCAAGACGATTATTAATGATTAGCGACGTAGAAGGTGTTTTAAATACTAAAAAGTATTTGATTCCTGAAATAACTCCCACACAAGCAATCAAAATGATAAATGATGAAATAATAGTGGGTGGAATGATACCTAAAATAAATACTTGTATTGATGCTGTAAGTAATGGTGTTAAAGGAGTAGTTATTATTGATGGTAGAAGATCACATTCTATTCTTTTTGAATTATTTTCAGACCAAGGTGCGGGAACCTTAATAAGAAAATGAAAGATTTAATTGAAATTAAAAATTGGATTTTTGACTTAGACAATACTCTATATTCTGGACAAACTAAGGTATTTTCTGAAGTTGATAAAAAAATGTCATCTTATATTTCAAAAAAATTAAATATAAATTTAACTGAAGCAAAAAAAATTCAAAAAAAATATTTTTATGAGTCTGGAACTACATTATCAGGATTAATGAAATACAATAATATAAATCCTCATGAATTTCTTGAATTTGTTCATGACATAGATATTAGCTGGCTACCAAAAGATTTATTTTTAAGAGAAGAACTTATAAAAATTAAAGAAAAAAAATATATTTTTACGAACGGTTCACATTCACATGTAAAAAATGTGACTAAACAATTAGGAATCGAAGACTTATTCGATGGTATCTTTACAATCACTGATGCTAACTTTATACCCAAACCTGCTATAGAACCTTATCAAAAACTAGTTAAAAAATTTAATATTGATCCAAAAAAATCAATACTAATAGAAGATATTGCTCACAATTTAGAAAAAGCTAAATTGTTAGGAATGAAAACTGTTTGGCTTGAAAATAATGAAACTTTTGCTAGTAAGGACAAAGATAAGACATATATTGATTATAGGATTAAAAAGCTATCTAGTTTTTTAAGAGAATTTAATATATTAAAAGTAGCATAAGATTTATGAAAGAATTTGAAAAAATTATAAATGATGCCTGGGAAAAAAAAGAACAAGTCAACCCAAAATCTGAAAAATCAATTATTGATGCAATAAATCAAACAATAAAAAATCTTGATTCAGGGAAAGTTAGAGTGGCAGAAAAAATAAATAATGAGTGGATTACTCATCAACATATAAAAAAAGCAATAATGTTAAGTTTTAGAATTTATGGAATGGAAACTTTAGCTGGTCCGTATTCTTCGTGGAGAGACAAGGCTCACTTACTTAAGGGAAAAACTTCGGGGTGGACAACAGAAGATTTTGAAAAATCTGGTTTCCGAATGGTTCCTAATAGCCCTGTTAGAAAAGGATCATTTATTGGTAAAAATGTTGTTTTGATGCCATGCTTTGTAAATATAGGAGCATACATTGATGAGGGTACCATGATGGACACATTCTCTCGAGCTGGTAGCTGTTGTCAAATAGGAAAAAATTGTCATATATCAGCTGGAAGTGGTGTTGGAGGAGTATTAGAGCCTGCACAAGCTCTTCCAACAATAATAGAGGACAATGTATTTTTGGGTGCAATGTCGGAAGTCGTTGAAGGTGTTATTGTAGGTGAAGGATCAGTAATAAGTATGGGTATGTATATTGGCCAATCAACTAAAATAGTAAACAGATCAACGGGTGAAATTTCTTATGGGAAAATACCTCCATACTCAGTTTTGGTGCCAGGTTCCTTGCCTGATAAAAAAAATCCTACTGCACCGTCTTTATACTGTGCTGTAATTATTAAACAAGTTGATGAAAAAACAAGATCAAAAACTTCAATTAATGATCTTTTAAGAGATTAAAATGTCAATTTATAAAGAAATAAGTTTAGCAAAAGAGCTAATTAAATTTCCTAGTATTACACCTATAGATGCTGGAATAATGAAATTTTTAGAAAAAAAACTAACTTCTATTGGTTTCAAATGTAAAATTTTAGAATTTAAAGAAACAAACTCTGCTCCAGTAAAAAATTTATACGCTAGACTAGGAAATTCACAACCAAACTTCATGTTTGCTGGCCATCTTGATGTGGTGCCTCCAGGTAATTTAAAAGATTGGACTATAAAACCTTTTAATCCAGAAATCAAAAAAGGTCATCTTATTGGAAGGGGTGCCAATGACATGAAAAGTGCTATAGCAAGTTGGATAACTGCTGTAAATCAATTTGTATCAAATAATAAAAAATTTAATGGATCTATTAGTTTATTAATAACTGGTGACGAAGAAGGTATGGCGATTAATGGAACAAAAAAAGTAGTAGAATATTTAAAAAAAAAGAGAGAAAAAATTAATTTTTGCTTAGTAGGAGAACCAACTAATCCTAATAAACTTGGAGAAATGATTAAAATTGGAAGAAGAGGAAGTATTACTGGTCATTTAAATATTATTGGCACGCAAGGTCATGTGGCCTATCCAAATAGTGCTAATAACCCAGCAAACACAATAATTAAAATTTTAAAAAAATTAAAAGAAATAAAATTTGATAAAGGAACAAAAAACTTTCAATCTTCAAATCTTGAAATTACAAAGATTAATATAGACAATTCTGCTGATAATGTAATCCCAGGTTCAGCTCAAGCGACTTTTAATATTAGGTTTAATAATAAACATTCATCAAGTTCATTAAAAAAAAAACTTAATAATATTTTTAAAAATATTACTAAAAAAAATAAATCAAAATTTACAGTTAATTATACTGTTTCTGGTGAAGCTTTTTTAACTAAACCAAATCAAACCACTTATATGATTCAAAACATAGTAAAAAAATTTACAAAAATTAAACCTAAATTATCTACAACAGGAGGAACTTCTGATGCTAGATTTATTAGAAAAATCGCACCTTGTTTAGAGTTTGGTTTAGTTGGAAAAAATATGCATAAAGTCAATGAATCTGTATCAATTTCTGACCTGAAAAAATTAACTAATATATATTTAAATATTTTAGAAAATTATTTCAAGTGAAAACTGGTTTAATAACTTCTGATACTTATCAAAACCACAATACTGGTGAAGGACATCCCGAACAAATAAATAGAGTTTTAATAATTTTAGATAACTTTAAAAGGCTAAACAATAAAAATCTTATTTGGAAAAAACCTTCAGTAGTTAAAAATAAGATATTAGAAATTACGCACACTCCTAATTATATAAAATTTATTCAAAAATCATTTCCAAAAAAAGGATTTTCTTTTTTAGATGGTGACACAATTATTTCTCCAGGCAGTAAAGAAGCTACATTAGATGCTGTAGGATCAATTATTTCAGCCATAGATGGTGTTCAAAATAAAGAATTTCAAAATGCATTTTGTGCTGTAAGACCACCAGGACATCATGCTGAGAGTAATAAGGCTATGGGTTTTTGTATATATAACAATGTTGCTGTTGGAGCAAAATATTTATTAACGAAATACAAACTAAATAAATTAGCAATTATTGATTTTGATGTTCACCATGGTAATGGAACACAAAATATTTTTTATAATAATAAAAAAGTTCTTTATATTTCAACTCATCAATATCCTTATTATCCAGGTACTGGTAATAATGAAGAAAAAGGTAAATATAATAATATTTTTAATATACCTTTGCCTGCTGGCACCAATTCTGAAGAATACTTAAATGCTTATGATCATGTTTTAAAAAAACTTAAAGAATTTAAACCAGAATTTGTTTTATTTTCTGCTGGTTTTGATGCACATAAAGATGATCCACTAGCACAACTAAAGTTAAATTCTAGAGATTTTTATGATTTGACAAAAAGAACTCTCAATATAATAAATCCATATTGTAAAGGGAAGGTTGTTTCAATTTTAGAAGGTGGATACAATCTAAATGCACTCAAAGAAAGTACTGAGATGCACGTAAACGCACTTTTAGAACATAATAATTAATGATAACATATTAATAATTTATGAATATAATAACTGATATCTTTTTACCTTTAGCATTAGCTTTTATAATGTTTTCGCTTGGTTTAGGCTTGTCAGGTGCTGATTTTTTAAGAGTTCTAAAACAACCTAAAGATTTTTTTATTGGTATAATAAGTCAAATATTTTTGCTTCCTTTAATTGCTTTTATTCTAGTAAAAATTTGGCCTATATCAACTGAGTTAGCACTAGGTGTTATGATTATTGCTGCAGCACCAGGTGGTGTAACATCCAATATATTAACTTCTCTCGCTAAAGGCGATGTTGCTCTTTCAATATCTCTAACGGCTATCATAAGTTTATTAAGCTTAATAACTATACCCTTTATGATGATTGTCTCCTTAAACTTACTGGAAATAAATAATACTTTTGAAAATATATCGTTAAAAAGTATGGTCTTAAAAATGTTTTTGATTGTAACTGTTCCTGTAATTTTAGGAATGATACTTAAAAAATTTTTATCAAATTTTGCAAGTGCTTTTGAAAAAAAATCTAAAAAAATATCTATTATTCTTTTTGTTTTAGTATTAGCTGGTGCAATTTTAGCAGAAAAGCAAAATATTGTAGATTATTTTATACAGGCAGGGACAATTACATTAACCTTAAATATTGTTATGATGGTTTTGGCATTTTATATTGCTCAATTATTAGGTACAGGAAATGCACAAAAAAAATGTATTTCAATAGAGTGTGGACTACAAAATGGAACACTAGCAATATTCATAGCTACAACATTATTTGGGGGGGGTATTTATCTAATACCTGCATCAACTTACAGTTTAATTATGTTTGCTACTTCATTGATTTTTGTTTTTTTTATTAAAAAAGTAGATTAATAAAGTTAAAAATTAAAAATATGAAAGCATATAAAGTTATTAAATCTAATATTCATCATCAAGGTCTTTCTGCTGCTAGAGATATAAAGGTTGGTGAAAGAATAATTGAATATGTTGGAAAAAAAATTTCTAATAAACAAGCTGAAAAAGATGAAAAATATCGTTTTGATGTAACATATTTATTTACACTTAATGAAAAGTATGTACTAGACGGTGACTTCAAATTCAATACAGCTAGACTTATTAATCATTCATGTGATCCAAATTGTGAAGTACTAGATAGTAGTAAAACAAAAATATGGATCACTGCAATGAGAGATATTAAAAAAGGGGAAGAACTATCTTATGATTATGGCTTTAGCTATGATTGTAATTATAAAGATCACAAGTGCAAATGTGGTTCAAGTAAATGTGTGGGCTTCATAGTTAGAGAGGGTTCGCGCTGGAGAATAAAAAAAAGAATTAATATTTAATTTTTTTTAAATATAATCCATACGCAGGTGCAGGTGGGGCACAATTAATTCTTTTCTTTGATTTAAAATTTTTTTCAAATTGTTTTATTGTCCATTTTTTTTCACCTACATACTTAATTGCACCCACCATTGATCTAACCTGTTGTTGTAAAAAAGATTTTGATACAAAACTTATTTCTATAATCTTTCCTAATTTTTTAAAACTTATAGATTTTATAGTCTTAATAGGAGATTTTGCCTGACAAGATGAAGAGCGAAATGTAGAAAAATCATGTGTTCCTTTTAATATTATTAAGGCTTTTTTAATTAAATTTATATCTAATTTTTTTTTTACTAGCCAGGCTCTATTTTTATTTAAAGGTGATAAAAAGTTGTTATTTAAAATTAGATATTTATAAACTCTTAGTTTTGCACTATACCTTGCATGAAAAAAATTATTTTTTTTTTTAATTGATAAAATTACTACAGGATAACTTTTAAGATAGAAGTTGATTGAATTAAGAAAATTTTTTTGATTTTTTAAATTTTTCTTTAATTCCACATGAGCAGACTGTTCTATGGCATGTACACCTGAATCAGTTCTTCCAGCTCCATGAACCGTAATTTTTTCTTTTAAAACTTGAGTAAAAGCTTTTTGAATAACTTCTTGAACAGAAATTCCATTTTTTTGATATTGCCAGCCAACAAAACTGGAACCATCATATTCTATTTTAATATGGTATTTTACCATTAAGTTAATAATGTGCCTTTTTTTATTTTAGAGCCTAAAAGAAATTCATTTGAATTTTGCTTATTTTTTCCTTGTCTTTGAATTTCCAGTATTTGAATCGATTTTTTTTTACATCCAATTATAAAATTATCATCTATAACTTTACCAATTTCTCCCTCTGCTTCAGAATACTTTGCTTTTATTAATTTATATCTCTCACTGTTAAATGTGAACCATGCTCCTGGGTTAGGACTTAGAGAGTTAATTTTTGCTAAAATATCTCTAGCTTCAGAATTCCAATTAATTTTACCTTCTTCCTTTGTAATTTTTTTTGCATAAGTAGCATATTTTTCATCTTGATCAGTAAATATTGCACTACCTTCTTCTATATCATCTATACAATCTAAAATTAGCTTTGATGATATGTCTGATAGCTTATTATGAAGATCTTCAAAATTCATATCTTTAGTTATATTTACCTTTTGACGCCTCATAATTGGACCTGCATCTAGTTCTTCTACTATTTTCATTATACTTATTCCAGTTTCACTATCTAAATTCATAATTGATCTTTGTATTGGTGCTGCACCCCTCCATCTTGGAAGTAAAGATGCATGAATATTAATAAAGCCATATTTAGATAAATTTAAATATTCCTTAGGTATTAATTTGCCATAAGCTACTACTATTACTAAATCTGGTTCAAGCTTTTTTAAGAATGAATATTCTTCTTTATTATCTTGTAAAATACTTGGTGTTCTTACATCGATACATAAACTTTCAGCCATTTTTTGAATAGAAGATTTATTTAATTTTTGTCCTCTTAATGATTTTTTTGGAGGCTGACTATATACAGTGCTTATCGCATATCCATTTTGATAAAGTGATTTCAAGATAGGTACTGAAAAATCTGGAGTACCCATGAATACAATTTTTTTTAACATAGATTATTTAAACTACAATTCTGTCAATATTGCCTTTTTTTTTTTTAAAAGCTTTTTCATTATCATTGATTTTTTTAGTTTAGATAAATAGTCAATAAATAAAATTCCCTCTAAATGATCTATTTCATGCTGTATGCAAGTTGCTAATAAACCCTCTGCTTTTAGTAATTGTGGTTCTCCATTATAATCTAAATATTTTACATGGCAATTTTTAGGACGATTAATTTCTGCAAACTGATTTGGTACTGACAAACAACCTTCTTCATAAATTGAATTTTCTTCTGTTTTCCAAATTATTTCTGGATTTACAAAATACATAGGATTTTTAATTTCATTATCTTTGTCTCTACTTATATCCATTACTATTACTCTTTTTGGAATTCCAATTTGAATAGCAGCCAATCCTATTCCTGGCGCTTCATACATAGTTTCTAACATATCATCCATAAGTTCTTTTATTTCTTTATTTACTTTTTCCACTGATTTAGATTTTTGCCTTAAAATTTCGTTAGGCTCTGTTAATATAGTTCTGATAGTCATAATTATAATTATATATTTATTTACTAATTTATTCTAGAATTTATTAAATTCTTTCAGGCAGTGTATTTATAATAATATTATTTCTTATTTTTTTTAAACCTAATTTATTTAATGTAGCTGTGACAAAATATAGAGTATCTGGATCTAAGTTTTCCAACTTATCCTCACCCACTATTTCAACAATCTTTAACAAAATTAAGGCTACTTGATTTTCAACTGTTAATGCAATTAAATTTGTTGGAATTGTAAGGCTTTTTATTGAATATAGTTTTTCAAGTTTTTTTGGTATTTTCTGTCCATCTGATTTTAGAGACTCCAACAATATTATATCTTTGATTGAAAAAAAATATTTTTTATCTTTTTTAATTTTTTTATATACCGTTTCTAAATCTTTATTTAAATTGTTATTATTATATTCTTCATCAATAAAATATCTTAGAAGTTTTGATCTATGTATGATTTTGTTATTAAATTTAACCTTTTTAAGACCTTCTTGATTTTTTTTATATAAATTTTTATTATAAAATTTTTGATATATCTTTGGAACTTTTTCTTTATCTATTGTTGATAAAATAATTTTTAATTCCTCAGAAAAAGCATTTTCAATGTCATCATTTTTGAATAAATTATTTAATAGAATAATCAAACGGAACTTTCTATTTAAGTCCTCAGATAACAAAACTGATTGATATAATAAAGCTCTTCCTTTAAATTTGTTTAACAGTTGATAACTATCTTCTACTGTTAAAAATTGATTTATATTAAATAAAAATCTTTTATATATATTAAATAATTGTTTTGAGTTGTAAGATCCTTGGGACACTGCTTTTTCTAATAAATTAATTTTACTTTCATCCTCAAGATCTATTTCTTCAGAATCATAGATCAGATTTGCAGATGACATATATCTCCATATATATTTATCTGTTTCTGTATTTGGTTCATATGAAAAATTTGAATTCACTTTATGTGATAGATAAAAATTAAATAAATTTTTATCTGAAATTTTATCATCTGGTTTTTCAAGATAGCCTAACAAAAAATTTATTTTTTTATCATAAAATTTATCTACAAATCCACTTTCAATTAGTAAATCATATTGTAGTTGTGCTTCTTCAATTTTTTGATCATTTATTAAACAATAAATTTTAAATTTCTCTAAACTTATATTTTTATTATTTTGATTATAAAATTTAATTTGTTCACATGCTCCACTTAAATCAGATTCTGCAAGATGCTCATCAATCAAAAAATGAATCAATTTTGAATTTTCTTTAAGATCAGGATTTTTATCTAAGTATAATTTAATTAAATCTACTTTTTTCTTTTTAATTAACCATTCAGATTTATAATTTACAAAAATATTAGGACTAATATTTTTTTGTGGTGGGTAAGAATTCGTAAAAAGGACAGTATATAAAATATTTTCAGCATCCTTTGATAAATTAATATTTTCTATTCTTTTTAGCTGATCCATAACTATTTTACCGTCAGAATTTTTCCACATATCAATTGTTAAATTATTTTCTTCAGGATCAAAAATTCCAACAAGTAATTTTTTTTCTAAATTAAAATTTTTATCTTCTTCAATTGAATTTTTGATTGGTTCAACTTTTTTGTATATTGATATATTATCTTTTTTAACTTTTTCCTCTGAAGGTGTGTCCTTGTCTAGTTCTGAGTTTGTATCTGATTTCCAAATATTTACAGTTTCTTCAGAATGAATTGGTAAAAAAACAATTAATAATAAAAATTGAAAAATAATTTTATTTAACAATTTTAAGTTTATCATTTGATATTTTCTCTATTAAATTTTTGGTTGGTGCTGGTAACTCTATTTTATTTAAAATAATTATTAAAATTGCAATCACAAAAACTACTAAGACTGATTTTACTAGTAATCTTATTAAACCACCCTGCAAACCTCGACTTGTTTTTCTTCTAAATTCCATATATTATTTTTTTTATACTAGACAGGCAAATTAAGACAAAATTGTGAAAATTCAAACCTGAATTTTAATATGAATTCAAAAAAAAACTTGATTTTACTAGGAATGATGGGTGTTGGTAAAACTAAAATTGGCAAATTTATAGCAAAAAAATTAAATAGAAAATTTTATGACATTGACAACATTATTGAAAAAAAAAACAATATGAAAATATTTGATATATTTAAATTAAAAGGAGAGTCTTTTTTTAGACGAGAAGAAGAATTGGTTGCTTTAGAATATCTTAAAAAAGATAATTGCATAATATCCTTAGGTGGTGGAACCTTTTTAAATGAAAAAGTTCGAAATATGATATTGTTAAACTCAGTATCTTTTTGGATTGTTATAAAAAATGAAACGATTAAAAATAGATTAAAAAATAGTAAAAAAAGACCTTTAATTAATATGCATGGAATTGACGGTATTGATAAATTAATAAATGACAGAAAAAAATTTTACTCACTTGCAAACTTTAAAATCAATTGTGATATGCTTACTTTAAACCAAATAAGTAATAAAATAATTAAATTATTATGATGCCTTATAAGTTAAATATTAAGACAAAAAGTAAAGTATATCCAATATTTATAGGAAAGGATATAATTAAAAATACAAATTTTTTTATTTCAAAAAATCTATCAGAATGTAAAAAAATTTTTATTATAATAGACTCAAATGTCCCAAAGAAATTTATTATATCACTTAAAAAATCTTTAAATAAATTTGAAATTTTTTTCATAAAAATTAAAGTAAATGAAAAACTAAAAAATTTCTCAACAGTAAACAAAATAATAAATATTTTATTAAATAAAAATTTTTACCGCAACGACTGTATAATTGCACTTGGTGGAGGAATCCTTGGTGATATTTCTGCATTCTCTGCAAGTATAGTTAAAAGAGGAATAAAATTTATTAACATTCCAACTACTCTTTTATCTCAAGTAGACTCATCGATAGGGGGAAAAACTGGAATAAATTCTAAATTTGGTAAAAATTTAATTGGTACTTTTTATCAACCAGATTTAGTTATTGCTGATATTGATACGATTAAATCTCTACCCAAAAGAGAAATAATTTGTGGGTATGCTGAAATATTAAAACATGCATTAATATTAAATAAAAAATTTTTTATTTGGTTGAATAAAAATGGAAAAAAAATAATTGAACTTAAAAATGAAACTTTAATAAAAAAAGCAATATATGAAAGCTGTAAAATAAAATCTAAAATTGTAAAAAAAGATGAAACAGAAAAAAATATTCGTAAAATTTTAAATTTTGGCCATACATTTGCACATGCTTTTGAGGGAACAAAAAATTTTTCAAAAATTATTAATCATGGTGAAGCTGTTCTTTTAGGTATAATTTGTGCTTGTGAATTTGCGAATTTAAATAATCTTTTAAGTTGTAGTGAATTAAAATTAATTAAGAATCACTTTCTTAATCACAAACTAAATAACAACATTAAAAAACATTTTTCTAAAAAAGATGTTAATAAAATATTATTGTTTATGAAAGCAGATAAAAAAAATTTTAATAATAAAATAAATCTAATACTAATAAAAAAGATTGGACAACATATTAAGCCAATAACATTTGACGAATTTAAAGTAAAAAAATTCTTATTAAAAAAATTAAGTTAATTTATAACAATTTGTAAGGAATGAATGTATTTCTCAGTTTCTTCATTTAATAACTTATAAATTTTTCTATTTGCATCTATTGGTTTCATAGACTTTAATTCTAATGAATTTATAGTTATTTTGATATGAAATTTATTTTTTTTAAATAATTTATGTTTTTTGTGTAAAAATGTCTTATCTTCAATTTTAATAAAACTAATATTGAATGATTCTTTAATTTTTTTACGAATTATTTCAATTAAATTATTTATTTCCATATGTTTTCTAAATATATATATACAGAAAATGGAAAATATTTGCGACTGGAAAAACTGTAAACAAGTAGGAAATTATAAGGCCCCTGTAGAAAAAGATAATAGTAGAAAATTTAGATGGCTTTGCTTGGTACATATAAAAGAATTTAATAAAAGCTGGGACTACTTTAATGGAATGTCAGAAGATCAAATTTTTAATTTTATTAAATCTGATATGACCTGGCATAAACCTACCCAAAGCTTTGGATCTTCAGATAATTTTTTTAATATTTTGTGGAACAATACATTAAACAATGAAAATATTTTCAGTATAAACCATTCTACTACAAAAAATTTTAATGAAAAAGATGTTCAAGCTTTTAAAATAATGGATCTTGAAATCGGAATAAAATGGGATAAAATTCAAAGTAAATTTAAAACACTTGTTAAAAAATACCATCCTGATATGAATGCTGGAAATAAAAAATTTGAAGATAAATTAAAAACAATAACTTTAGCTTATACGCAATTAAAAATAACATATAAGGAAAAATAATTGAACCCTAATTTAGAAATTAAACCTGATATTAAAATTTCTGTAAATCAAACTTTTGGAATTGAAACTGATATGCAGATTGAATGTTTTTCAAAAAAAAATGAATTTGTTCCAGAAATTGATAAAAATTATAAATTTGATAGAGATACTACATTAGCTATTTTGTCTGGATTTTCATTCAATAAAAGAGTACTAGTTCAAGGTTATCATGGTACTGGTAAATCAACTCATATTGAACAAGTAGCAGCAAGGCTTAACTGGCCTTGTGTTAGAGTAAATTTAGATAGTCATGTGAGCAGAATTGATCTAATTGGAAAAGACTCAATAATAATTAAGGATGGCAAACAAGTAACTGAATTTAAAGAAGGAATTCTTCCTTGGTCCATTCAAAATCCAATAGCGCTAGTCTTTGATGAGTATGATGCGGGTAGACCAGATGTAATGTTTGTAATACAAAGAGTGCTAGAGGCCGATGGCAAGTTTACTCTTTTAGATAAAAATAAGGTAATTAAACAGAATAAATTTTTTAGACTTTTTGCTACCACAAATACTATAGGTTTAGGAGATACAACTGGACTATATCATGGTACTCAACAAATAAATCAAGGTCAAATGGATCGTTGGAATATTGTTTCAACTTTAAATTATTTGGATTTCAATAAAGAATTGGAAATTGTACTTGCTAAAAATAAAAATTTAAACAATTCTAAAGGTAAAGAAAAGGTATCAAATATGATAAAAGTTGCTACCTTAACAAGAAAAGGTTTTATTGCTGGAGATATATCTACGGTAATGAGTCCTAGAACAGTAATACACTGGGCAGAAAATTCTGAAATTTTTAAAGATACAGGATATGCTTTTCGAGTAACATTTTTAAATAAATGTGATGATTTAGAAAAAAATATTATAGCAGAGTACTATCAAAGATGTTTTGCTGAAGACTTGCCCGAATCTACTGTAAACCTAAAAATTTAAATGGATAGAGAAGTTCCGTTAAAAGAAAAATTCAAAATTGCCTTAACTTCTACAATAAAAGTTATTTCAGATTTAGAGAAACCCAATCTTAATTTTGAAAAAAAAACCCCTAATAAAGATAATTTTAATTTTTTTGAATTAGATAATTTAAAAAGCATAGACGATTTTACTAGAGTAAGAGCAAAAGCAGACTCTGAAGCTTTGAAAATAAAATACTCTGATAAAAAAATCTATTTAAAAAATTTACCAAAAAAACAAAATGCAAAATCTCTATATGATTTAGCTGAAAAAATTAGATATGAAAAAATTGGTTCAGATATACTTAGTGGTATAAAAAAAAATATTTTAAATAATTATGCTTTAAATCAAAAACTTAAAAGAAAAGACCAATTAGAATCTAAGGATGATGTTCATGTTTCTGAAGCTTTTGAATTATATTTATTAAAAAATTTTTTAAATTTTAAATTAAATAATATTTCTGAAAAAATATTAAGTTATTGGGAAAAAAATTTTAATGAAAAATTTATTAATAAAATAGATTTACTTAAAAAAAATTTTTATAATCAAGATGTTTATAGTTCATTATTTTCAGAACTAATAGAAAGTTTAGATATTGGAGATAGCCAGGAAAAACCAAATGAAAATGAAGATAGAAACCAGGAGGAAGATAAAAATAATAATAAACAAAAACCTCAATCAGACGATGAAAATGACAAAAACCAAATGGAAATGGAACAAAATATTTTAGAAGGTGAATATAATGTAAATGACTTAAAAATAGATCAACAGCTAGTTGAAGGAGATACTGATTCAGATGGAGAAGAAAAAATAATTAATAAAAAAAATAATAAGCTAAATAATAGTCTTTACAAAATTTATACAGAAGAATTTGATGAGGTTTCAAAAGCTGAAAAATTAGAAACAAAAGAAGAAATGATAAAATTAAGAAAAAATCTTGATCAGCAACTAGTCAGTTTCAAGGATTTAATTACTAAATTGGCAAATAAATTGCAAAGACAATTGTTAGCAAAACAAAATAGATCTTGGGAATTTGATCTTGAAGAAGGATTACTTGATAGTTCTAAATTACCACGAGTTGTAATGGATCCCTTCAATTCACTTTCATTTAAAAAAGAAAAAGATCTTGAGTTTAAAGATACTGTAGTCACTTTATTAATTGATAACTCTGGTTCTATGAGGGGAAGACCTATAACAATTGCTGCAATATGTGCTGATATACTATCAAGAACTTTGGAAAGATGTGCTGTTAAAGTTGAAATTCTTGGATTCACAACAAAGAACTGGAAGGGTGGGAAGTGTAGAGAAAAATGGAATCAGCTAAATAAAATCTCTAACCCAGGCAGATTAAATGACTTAATGCATATTATATATAAATCAGCAGATACACCTTGGAGACAGGCAAAAAAAAATATTGGTTTAATGCTAAAAGAAGGTTTGTTGAAAGAAAATATCGATGGAGAGGCAATACTTTGGGCTTTGAATAGAATTCAAAGAAGAAGAGAAGAAAGAAAAATAATTATGGTTATTTCAGATGGTGCTCCAGTAGATGATTCGACTTTATCTGTTAATTCTGGAGACTATCTAGAAAAACATCTAAAACAAACAGTTAAATTTATTGAAGAAAATACAAAAACAGAAATACTAGCAATTGGAATTGGTCACGATGTAACAAGGTACTATTCAAAAGCAATTAAAATAACTGATGTACAAGAGTTAGGCGATGTAATGATCAATCAATTAAGCTTATTATTTAATAATAAAAAAAAATTTAATTAAATTTTTTCTAAATCTAAATTATCCCAAGTAATACTTACTGAAGCACCATTTGTTTCTTTTAAATTTTTAAAATCAACAGTTGCAAAATTTTTTTCAAGAAGGGTTTTGGCTATAAAAACTCCTAATCCCATACCTGAATTAATATTATGACTTTTATAAGAGGATCTAATATAGGGTTCACCAAGTTTAGATATTATATCTGGGGCAAAACCTTTTCCGTCATCCTTGATTAAAACATTGGATTTTTCTTTATCGCTAACAATGAATATACTTATATTGTTTTTAGAAAATTTATTAGCATTACCTATAAAATTTCTAAGACCAAAAATTATTTCTAATTTCCTATTTATTACTATTGGATTTTTATTATTTAAATTATTTATTACAAAATTTTTATTGCTAATTTCTTCAAACGATAAAACAATTTCCTGCATATACTCTGCTAATGATAATTTACCGAAAAATTTGTTATCCACTTTAGGATTAAGAGAAAGTCTTTTTAGTATTTCATTACATCTGTTACTTTGGCTAATAAGAAGATTTAAATCTTCATGATATTTTTTATCATTACCTAAATCTTCATTTAATTCCTTTAAAATTAATGAAATTGTCGAAAGTGGTGTTGCCAAAGAATGTGCTGCTGCTGCTGCCTGACCACCTAATGAAACTAGCTCATGTTCTTTTGCCATAATTGATTGCATTTTCTCTAAAGCTTCTTTTCGAATTCTGTATTCAGTTCCAAACCTAACTCCAAAATATACTAGAAATAAAAGACCAATAAATACTGATATAGGAATACTTAATAAATAATAGTCGGGTACATGAAAGTGTGCACTATCTGGATACGGCAATTCCATGTAATTAAAAGAAATAATTACTAAAATTATACCAGATAAAAATACTAAAAATATTGTACTGAATAAATTTAAATATTTTGAAGAAAAAACTGATGGTATTACTAATAAAAATATAAATGGATTTGTAATTCCTCCAGTTAAAAATAACAAACAACCTAGTTGAATAATATCATATGCTAAAAAAGTAGATGAAAAAAAATTATTTAATTGATTTTCTCTTATTTTAAATTGAAGATAAAAATTAGTAATAATTCCAATTACTATAATTATTAAGCAATAATTATAAAAATCAAAATTAAATTTTAAAAAATATTCGACAAATAAGATAGATATTAATTGACCTAATTGTGCAATCCATCTTAAATTGACAAATGTTTTTTTTGAAAGATGATAATCTTTTAAGTATGTACTCATTACCTAAAATTAGATATCAAGATTAGCAACATCTAGAGCATGGGTAACTATAAAATCTTTTCTAGAAGCAACATCATTACCCATTAGTGTTTGAACAAGCTCTTGATCTTTTTTTGATTTTAATTTGCTTTCCTGTGAATATTTTACTTTTAATAAATTTCTAGTTTCTGGATCCAAAGTAGTATTCCAAAGCTCTTCAGGGTTCATTTCACCTAGGCCTTTAAATCTTTGAATATTAAATTTTATTTTTGATTGATCATAAATTTGATTATATTCTTTTGATGATTTTTTTATTTTTTTAAGTTCTGGAGAGTTTTTAAAAATATAGCTCTCTAATTCTTTATCATCTTTAATATAAACACTTTTAGACCCTTTTGTTATTTTGTATAATGGAGGTTGTGCTAAAAATATGTTTCCATTTTCAATTAGCTGATTAAACGGATGATTATTAAAAAATGTTAATAATAATGTTCTTATATGAGAACCATCAACATCCGCATCTGTCATAATAATTATTTTACCATATCTTAAATCTTCGAGTTTAAAATTCTTTGGATCTACACCTATGGCATTTATTAATGTTACAATCTCATTTGAAGAAATCATTTTGGACAACGTTTTATTTTGATGATCAATTTGAAAACCGTTCTTTTTTTTTGATCCATTTGCATCTATAAATGTATTTAAAATTTTTCCCCTTAAAGGTAAAACAGCTTGATTCTCTCTATTTCTCCCTTGCTTTGCAGAACCTCCAGCTGAGTCTCCTTCAACTATAAACAATTCAGTTCCATCAGGTTTTGAAATTTGGCAATCTGCAAGTTTGCCTGGAAGACCAGTTAGCTCTAAAGCTCCTTTTCTTCTAACATTTTCCCTTGCTTTTCTTGCTACATCCCTAGCAACGGCTGCCTGAATAGCTTTTGCTAAAACTATTTTAACAATACTTGGATTTTGATCAAACCAAACAGATAATTTTTCACTAATTATTGACTCAACAATCAACCTGATTTCTGATGAAACTAATTTATCCTTAGTTTGCGAAGAAAACTTAGGGTCTGGCATTTTAATTGAAAGAACAGAAGTTAGACCTTCTCTTGCATCTTCTCCTGTTAATGTAACTTTGCTTTTTTTTAATAAATTATTTTCAGAAGCATATTTATTAATAACTCTAGTTAATGCACTTCTAAAACCTAGCATATGAGTTCCACCATCTTTTTGATAAATATTATTTGTAAATGGCATTACGTCTTCGCTGTATCCTGCATTCCATTTAATTGAACATTCTACAATTACTTTATTTTTTTCTCCTTGTATTGATATAGGTTTTTTAAATAAATCTTTTTCATTATTATTTAGAAGTTTTTCCTTTTTTAAATCCAAATATTCAACAAATTCATTGATACCTCCTTCATACTGATTAATAAATTCTTTTGATTTTGATGAAGTGTTATCGATTATTATAATTTTTATTCCTTTATTTAAAAATGCTAATTCTCTCATCCGTTTTTGAATGATTAAAGAATTAAATTTTATATATGAAAAAATTTCTTTTGAAGGTAAAAAGTTTATTTTTGTACCTGTTTCTTTGCTTTTGCCTATTACCTTCAATGAAGATATTGCTTTACCATCTTTAAATTCTATATAATAAGATTTTTTATCTCTATTTATAGTTAATTTTAACTTTTCAGATAAAGCATTAACTACTGATACACCAACTCCATGCAGTCCTCCTGAAACTTTATAAGAGTCATGATCAAACTTACCACCTGCATGAAGTTGTGTCATAATTACTTCTGCTGCTGATTTTTTTTCACCTTTATGTAGATCAACTGGAATTCCTCTACCATCGTCAGATACAGTAACAGTTCCATCTTTATTTAATTCTATTTTTACATTATTACAATGTCCTGCTAACGCTTCATCTATTGAATTATCAACAACTTCATAAACCATATGATGTAATCCAGTTCCATCATCTGTATCACCTATATACATTCCTGGACGTTTTCTTACTGCCTCAAGGCCTTTTAAAACTTTAATAGAATCTGCTTTATATTCTGATTTTTGTATTTTATTTGTCATTTTTATTTTTTTGGAAAAAAATTATTTTAACATTTTTAAACGATTAAAGAAAACTACTTTTACTCAAGAGATCAAATAAGCCCCGTTTTTATTGACCAATTAGCTAATTTTAATATTTATTTTCTATTTTTTATAAATTGTTAATAAAACAATATTTTCAGCCATATTTTTAAATAACAATAAAAATTTTAAACATTAAAATTATTTTCTTTAAACCAATGACCAAATTCTTTTTTAATTTCATTTTGCTCAATATTGGTTAATATATTTTTCCATTCGCCTTCTTTGTAAGATGATACATGCCCACTTTGAAATCCTGTATCTTCATCAAAGATACGATAATTACTTTTATTTATAAATACTATTTCTTTTTTATCTAATTTCTCATTTTTTTTTATTTTATTTGTAACCATTTCTTCTTTTTTCTTAATTGATTTTATTACATTTTTCTTACTATATTTTTCTACAATTTTATTAATTTGTTCAAACTGTATTTCAAGATTTAAAAAATTACATATTTGTTTCACAGTGTCTTCTGGTCTAAAAATGATGTTATTATAAAATATTTCTAAATAATCATCTTTTTTAATATTATTGCGTATATATTCTGTTTTCTTAATTGAATCTGAAATATATTCTATTTTTTCGTTTAAGTTATAACTAAATTTCATAAACCTAAGAAAAGAAACTAAGGCATCTCTAGGATCTCTCAGATTAAATATAACTTTACTTTTTTCATAATAAATTTTTTTTAACAAAGAATGTATTTTAATAATACATATAGTATTTTTATCTTTTTCATTTAAATGCTTTAAATGTAATTTACACATTTCTGAATCATTTTGAGGTACAAGCTTAGGAATAACTATATAATTTAATTCATTAATTATTTCTCTGATTATATTAAAAGTCCACATACTTCCAGTTCTAGGAGTTGAGGCCACGATTATTCTAGAAGTATTTATCATTTATTTTTTTATTAATGCAATTATCATTTGAACAATATTGAAAAATATAATTATACCTCCTGCACTAAAAAGTGCTATTAAAATGCTGTGACCAACTTTCCCTTCAAAATGAACTAAATATACATAATTAAAATCCCATACTTCCAAAAAAATTCCTAATAAACCACTAAATGCAAAATAAATTAAAATAAAAGAAATTGGAACAAGAAGCATAATAATTATAATATCTAAAATATAAGAAAATCTTTGATTATTTATCTCATTTTTTTTTTTTAAATCAATTTTACTTTTTATAAATATTCTAAAAATCATTAAGGCAATGCTAAAACACCCTAAAATAAACAGGGGAATTCGAGTAATTTTTAAAAACTGTGCTATTGCAACTTCTTTAAATAAAATTTCAATAGCGAGTCCAACTAAAGTCAAAAAAATAATAAATGAAAATTGCTTTACTGGACTTAAATTAAAATATTTTATAATTAATTTTTTCATTTTTATTAAGCTAAATTAATTTTATTAGATAAATATTCTGATAATCTCAAAGATAATTGAATTATTGTAAGAGTTGGGTTAGCATAACCTGCTGTGGGAAACACTGAACTTCCAGCTATATATAAGTTTTTAGAACCATGTACTTTTAGATTTTTGTTAACTACTGATGACTTTGAGTCATTTCCCATTATAGTTCCACCAAAATGGTGGTAGCCGGCGTCTGAAATATATTGTTCAGATTTATTATATAAAAAACTTTTACCAACAACTCTTCCCAGATCATTTTCTATGAAATATTTTCCAATTTCTTCAACACATTCCCTTGCTGTATCTCTTACTAACTCAGATTTTTCATAAATCATTTTAATTCTGGGCAAACCAAAATCATCTCTTTGGGTTTTTGATAGTTCAATGCGATTTTTAAATTCGGGATCCTGCTCCCACGAAGAAATTATTGAAAGACCACATAGTAGTCTTAAATCCATAAGTTTAAGATATTTCTTTGATAGATTGGGTGCTAAACAAAAAAGATTTTTTGCTATTTCTCTAAAATTTTCATACTTATTTTCAATTAAAGAAATAAAACAACATGAATTTAGTATTTGTTTTTCATCTATAAATTTTTTATTAGGTGAAAATGAATATGACAAAGCACCATCATACCACTTAATATATTTGTTTATATTTTTGTATTTTTCTTTATTTTTAAAAATATTTATAAATTTTTTTTTGTTCACTACACCACTACCCAAAACCTGCCAAGGGTGTTCATGCCAATAGTTACCAATCGGCATATTATTATCTAATAATTTTTTATTACTTTCTTTTGTGACTAAAAGTATCCTTGAATTCTCTATTCCACCAGCCGCTAAAACTATATGATTTCCTCTAACATTAATTTTACCTAATTTTTCAGAATAACATTCCACATCTTCAGCAAAGCCTTCTTTTTTGCCTTCTTTAATCTTAATTACAGTTGTCTCGCTTAATAATTTTATAAAATTTGAATTATTACAATGTTTATAAAACTCTCTAAATCTTACTGGTGATTGATGAAAATTTATTAGCTCAAAGTTATCTGAAGCTGCCACAGTAAGAAAATCATTTTTAATTTTTAGAATATCACAAGCTTTATTTAAGTAAGGATCTAAAACTTTTTTACTAATAGGCCATTTTTCAAAATCGTATTCATCTAGAGGTCTACATATTCCTCCCCAATGTCCAGTACTGCCACCAAACATTCTTAACCTTACTACATCCAAACTTTTAGGAAATTCTCCAACAACTTCACCTTTATAAAATTCTTGAGATTTTAATGAATAATTTTCACTACCTGCCTCAATTAAAATACAACTAATTTTTTTTTTTTCTAGCTCTAATGCTATTGATATTCCTGCAGGACCAGCTCCTATTATTACAATTTTGGTGTTAAAGTTTTTATCTTTATCTAATATATTTTTAGTCATCTAAAGAATTTAAAATCCAGACTCCATCTTTATTTTTTTTTTTTATAATTTGCTTATACTTATCAAGCAATATTTTTTGCATTCCAGGTAATAGATTTATAAAAGCAAACAAAGATAAAGTTGATTTTAAAAAAATTCTTCTATTTTTATTTTTTTTTTTCATTTTTAACAAATATATAATGACTTTATCAATTTTTTTTTATATTTAATACTCAACAGTTAAGTTCCACAAAAAGTTTTATAAATTTTTGATTCATCTTGTGTTGGTAAAGATTGATAGTCATCAACTTTCATATTATAATTATAGGGTTTTTTTAGTGCATTTAACATATTTTGCATTGGTTCAAAATTGCTTTTTGTAGTTGCTAATTTTAAAACTTCCTCAACTTTATGATTTCGTGGAATTATATATGGATTATTATCTTTCATTAGTTTAATGGATAGCTCCACATTTTTTTTTTCTTTAGATTTTCGTATCTCCCATTTTTTGTGCCAATTAAAAAATGTTTCATTTTTATATATTTTTTTATTTAATAAATCTGTATCAATTAGATCAACGAATGTATTTGTATAATCAGATTTATTTTTATTCATATATAATAATAAATCGTTAATTAAATTTTCATCTTCATTTAATTCTTCAAGTAATCCTAACTTTTTTCGCATCATTTTAAGCCATTTTTTTTTATAAAGTGAGCCAAATTTATTAATGTTTTCTTCCGCTATGGAAATTGCTTTTTTTTCATCTTCATCTATTAATGGCAATAAGGATTCAGCAAATCTAGATAAATTCCATTTTATAATGCTAGGTTGATTAAAAAAAGCATATCTACCATTATAGTCTATTGAGCTAAAGACAGTCTCTGGATTATAAAAATCCATAAATGCACAAGGACCGTAATCAATTGTTTCACCTGAAATGGTTGTATTGTCTGTGTTCATTACTCCATGTATAAATCCTACTCTCATCCAGTTCACAACTAATTCGATTTGACTTTCCATCACACAATTTAATAAAACAATTGCTTGATTTTTTTCATATTTAAAATCTGGATAGTGACGAGACATCGTATAATCTACTAAAATCTTTAAAGTTTTTAGATCATTTTGCATTGATAAATATTGAAATGTCCCAACTCTAATATGACTTGAAGCTACTCTAGTAAGTATTGCTCCTTGCAAAATACTTTCTCTAATTACATTTTCTCCTGTTTTGACTACAGCTAAACTTCTAGTAGTAGGAATATTTAGTGAATGCATAGCTTCACTAATAATATATTCTCGAAGCATTGGTCCTAATGCGGCTCTACCATCACCATTTCTTGAATATGGAGTTTTTCCAGAACCCTTAAATTGAATATCAAAACGCTTATTTTTATGATTTAGATGTTCTCCTATTACAATAGCTCTTCCATCTCCTAAATTTGTAAAATGACCAAATTGATGTCCTGCATATGCTTGTGCTATTGACTCGGATCCTTTTGGAAGAATATTTCCTGAAAATATTAAAGCTAAATTCTCTTGAGATATTGAAGAAAAATCTAAATTTAATTCTTCTGATAATTTATCATTTAAAACAACTAATTTTGGTGATTTAACTTCTATTGGATTAAGCTTTGATAACATAACGTTTGGTAATCGAACATACGTATTATCAAAATTCCAACCAATTTTAGAATTAAATTTATTCATTTAAAATCAACTATAAACCAAAAAAGCTTTTATGCCGAGTCACCAATGTTTTATCAGAATAATCTTAGCGTTTTTTTTTAAAATGGCGGAGAGAGTGGGATTCGAACCCACGGTACCTGTGAGGGTACACACACTTTCCAAGCGTGCTCCTTAAACCTCTCGGACACCTCTCCACTGGTCTAATATTAGCATATTTTGTAAACTTTCCTTTAATGTCATGCCAGGAAAATTAGAATCTTTTTTGTTTTTTATTATTGAATTACTAATATTTTCTATTTCATCTTGGTAAATATTTTTAGAACATTTAATATTAATAATATCTTTAATTGAAGCATTAATTGTTATAGTTGAAGAGTTCCTTGGGAGCCACGAATCCTCTAAGATTATTTCACCTTTAGTTCCAATAATTTTTGTTTTTTTTCCTAGATCTTGAATAAAGGAAGCTCCAACAATACATTTTAAACTATTATTAAAATTTATTTCAGCAAAAGAATCTATATCTACCTGGGTTGGGCCAATTTTATTTTTTATATTAGAAATTTTTATATCACTTAAATTATTTTTTGATAATAATGAAGCTATTAAAATTCCAAAAGAAACTGGGTAACAACCTAAGTCAAGTATTGCACCTCCACCTAAATCTTTATTAAATAATCTATTATTTTTGTTAAATTTATTTAATTCTATACCAAATATTTTTTTACTTTTAAAAATCTTATGACCAAAAAAAGACTCCATAGATAATACTTTTCCAATAGTGTTTTTTTTTAGCAACTCAATTACCTTGAGTATTTGTGGATGATATCTATACATAAAACCTTCTGCAAAAAAAATTTGTTTTTTTTTTAACAAACTCTCTATATTTCTTAATTCTGATAAATTTACTGTTGCAGGTTTTTCAACTAAAATATTTTTTTCTTTTTTAATACTTTTTGTAATCCACTCATAATGTAGTGAGTTTGGAAGTGCTATATAAATTATATCTATTTCTTTACAATTTAATAAACCATCATAATTTTTAAAACAAAAATCATCCTTAGCACCAAAATCCTTTTTAAATTTATTAAGCTTATTTTGATCTTTGCTAGAAATTGCTAATAACTTTGAATTTTTAGTATATTTAAAAGCTTCTGCAAATTCTGTCGCAACATTTCCAAGTCCAATAATTCCCCAATTAACTAAAGTTTTCATTGTCTCTTTTATTTTTACACATCAATAAAGTCTTTGTATTGATTAAGATTATTAATAATATATTTTGGATAAGTTTCATCAATCTTTCTTTGAGAATAAACATGTCCTCTATTAAATAAATCTACCCTTTCTTTAATTTTTTTTTTTATTATGTCTATAGAAGAAAATTCATCTGAAGCAAATTCTCTATGTGCAAAAGTTTTTAGCTTTTTTGAAATTTTTTCAGCACTCATTAGGTCACTAAAATGCCATCCACCATTATTAAAAAGAGTTATATCTTTTATTTTATCAATTCTCCAAAAAGGATATTTAATATTTTTTTTTACTATTTTATTTCTTAAAAAATCAATAGACTTCAAATCTTTTTTTCTGCACACCCTAGTTCCTTCCCATGGACTCTCGTGTGGATTAAAAATATTTAATTTATATTTAAATAAATCTTGCATAAAAATTCCATACTTTGTCTTTAATTCAAAGTTTATAAGTAGTTCAGGTCTTGGTATTTCATCTGGATCTGAAAACATTATGTAATCTTCTGGTAAAGCTTCTTTTAATCCTTTAAAAATATATTCTCTTTGAAAAGCCTGTGTTTTCCATGGATCTAAAATGTCTGGAAATTTATCTTTAATAATTATATGAGTTATTTTATTTTTAAAGTCATGGAAGTTTTCTGGTTTAAAATTTATACCTTTGTAATTTCCTTTGTGATCAAAGCTTGATTCACATACTATAAATTTATCAACATACTTATTTAATATATTTATTCTTAAATTAAATTGAAGACTTTCATCAAAATAAGTTATGCAATCATAGATTTTATTTACCATTTATAAATCTTTATTTATTTTTAATACTCCAATAAAAGCTTCTTGCGGGATCTCAACTGAACCAAATTGTTTTGCTCTAGATTTTCCTTTTTTTTGTTTATCTAAAAGTTTTCTTTTCCTATCTCTTGCACCGCCGCCATGTATCTTTGTTAATACATCTTTTTTAAAACCTTTAATAGTTTCTCTTGCTATTACTTTCCCTCCTATCGCTGCCTGAATCGGTATTTGAAAATTATGTCTAGGTATTAACTCTTTCAATTTCTCACAAACTTCTCTACCTGTAGCTTGGGAAAAATCTTTATGTATCATCATAGCAAGAGCATCTACAGGCTCTGCATTTACTAAGATTCCTAATTTTACTAAATTTCCTTCTCTGTTTTCAATGATCTCATAATCAAAGCTTGCATATCCACTAGTTATTGATTTCAGTCTATCATTAAAATCAAAAACAACTTCATTTAATGGTAACTCATAATTGAGTACTGCTCTATTGCCAGAGTAGCTTAAATTAGTTTGTATACCTCTTTTAGCTTGGCAAATTTTAATTATAGATCCAAGATATTGATCAGGTGTTATTATCGTTGCCTTAATCCATGGCTCTTCTATAAATTTAATGTACGTTGGATCGGGCAAACTTGATGGATTGTGAAGATCTAATATGTCTCCTTTATTTAGATGAACTTTATAAACTACCCCGGGTGTAGTTGTTATTAAATTAATATCAAACTCCCTTTCTAATCTTTCTGTGATTATTTCTAAATGTAATAAACCTAAAAAACCACATCTAAATCCCAACCCTAAAGCAGAAGACGATTCAGCTTCATATGAAAAACTGGCGTCATTCAATTGAAGTTTTGCTAAACCATCTTTTAACTTTTGATATTCTGAACTATCTACAGGAAACAAGCCACAGAAAACAACAGGTTTACTTGGTTTAAACCCTGGTAATGCTTCTTTTAATGGTTTATTTGCTTCACATATCGTATCTCCAACTTTTGTTTCTGATAAAACTTTTATTCCAGTTGTAATAAAACCAATTTCTCCTGCATTTAACTCTGTCACATCTTTTGGCTTTGGAGTAAAGATACCAACTTTTTCAATGACATACTCTTGATTTGTAGACATCATTTTAATCTTCATATTTTTTAAAATTTTTCCGTTAATTACTCTAACTAAAATAACTACTCCTAAATATGTGTCATACCAACTATCAACTAACAAACATTTTAAAATTTCATCTTTTTTACCTTTTGGACCTGGCAGTATTTTAATAATTTGCTCTAAAATTTCATCAATTCCTTCGCCTGTTTTACCCGAACAAGGAATTGCATTGCTAGTATCAATTCCAATTACATCTTCAATTTGTTGATTTGTTTTTTCTATATCTGATGCTGGTAAATCTATTTTATTTAATACTGGTACAATTTCATGATTAATATCTAAAGCTTGGTAAACATTAGCAAGAGTTTGTGCTTCAACACCTTGTGTACTATCAACAATTAAAATAGATCCTTCACAAGCATATAAAGATCTACTAACTTCATAACTAAAATCTACATGGCCTGGCGTATCTATAATATTTAAAATATAATTTTTTCCATCTTTTGCTTGATAATTGAGTTTAACTGTTTGTGCCTTAATCGTAATTCCTCTTTCACGTTCTATATCCATTGAATCTAAAACTTGAGCCTTCATTTCTCTTTCAGAAAGTCCACCACACCTATGAATAATCCTGTCAGCAATAGTTGATTTACCATGATCAATATGTGCTATTATTGCGAAATTTCTAATGTTATCAATAGTGCTCATTTTTTACGATCTTATTTTAGCACCAGTTTTTGCTTCTACTGTGGAAATTATAAGTTGATTTACCTTATTTAAATCTTCTTCATTCAATGTTTTTTCTAATGATTGAATGACAACATTTAAAGCTATTGATTTTTTATCCTCGGGTATATTTTCTCCTTGATAAATATCAAATATTTTAACTGTTTTAATTAAATTTCTATCTACATTAGTTACTATTTCTATTAGTTCTTGAGCCTGAAAGTTCTTATTTATAACAAAAGCAAAATCTCTTTCTGATTTTTGAAAATCAGAAAATTTATATTGAGTTTTTTGATCATTTAATGATTTTTTTGTTTTCTTAATATTATCTAAAAATATTTCAAAACCTACTAATGACTCAGTTTTAATATCAATTTTTTTCAATATGTTTGGATGTATTTCTCCAAAAAAAGCTACTAGATTTTCTTTATTTTTATTTAAAAATATTCGTCCAGATTTACCTGGATGATAATAGTCTGGGGCTTTATCATCAATATATAATTTTTTTTGACTAAATCCTGATTCAACTAAGCTCCGTATAACATCTTGTTTTACATCAAAAACATCAAAAAATCTCTCTTTTTCAAGCCAACTTAATCTCGAAACTTTCCCTGATCGCAAACCACCAATTACTGTTTCTTGTTGCCCAGGTTTAGAGCCAGAAAATATTGGTCCAATCTCAAATAGGGAAATATCTTTAAATCCTCTATCCAAGTTTTTATTAAGATAAATAATTAAATTTGAAAAAATAGAATTTCTCAAAACATTAAGGTCAGTACTTATTGGATTTAAAATCTGATTTTCTTTTTTATCTCCAATAAATAATTGATTAATTTTTGAATCAGTAAATGACCAAGTAATGGTTTCTAAAAAACCTTTTGATGCTATAGATCTTTGAAGAAAATGAAATAGCTTTTGCTTATTATTCAAAGTTGTTTTTTTTCTACTTTTTTCTGGTTCAATAATTTGTATTTTATCATATCCATATATTCTCACTAACTCTTCAACAATATCTATTTCTTGCTCAATATCTGGCCTCCAAGATGGGACTTTTAAAATTAAAAATTTTTTTTCTTTTTTTACTTCAAAACCAAGGTCTTTTAATATTTTAATCATTTTTTTTTTTTCAATATTAAAGCCTGTTATTTTTTGGAATGAAAGAGGATCAAATTTTACTGAACTATTTTTAAAATTTTCAGTTTTTTGAATATCAATTTTACTGATGTCTCCTCCACAAATTTTTTTAATTAATTCTGCAGCCTTTTCTAGTCCTTCTTTTATTGATAAAGGATCAATTCCCCTTTCAAATCTAAATTTTGCATCTGTATCTATATTTAAAATTTTAGAGGTTTTTCTAATTGATCTAGGTTTAAAATAAGCAGCTTCAATTAATACATTTTTAGTATCTAGCTCTGTTCCCGATCTAGTACCTCCAATTATTCCTCCTAAGCCTAATATTCCAGAATTGTCTGAAATTACACACATGTCATTTTCAAGTTTATATTCTTTATTATCTAGTGCTTTAAAACTTTCTCCTTTTTTAGAATTTCTAACAATTATCCCTTTATCTATTTTATCTGTATCATATGCATGTAACGGTCTATTTAGATCAAACATTATATAATTTGTAATATCAACTATTGCTGAAATAGGTTTTTGACCCAATGAAATAATTTTTTCTTTTAACCAATTTGGACTTTCAGTATTTTTTACACCTACAATTAAGCAACTCCCAAAAAAAGTACAACCCTGATTCTTTGCTTTGGCTATTTTTATATTAATTTTTTGTTTATTTTTTTGAATTAATTTTTTCCTTTTAACATTTTTTAATATACCAGAACCTGCCGCTGCTAAATCCCTTGCTATACCTCTAATGCCCAAACAATCTGCCCTGTTTGGAGTAATTGAAATATCTATTATTTTCAAATTATTTTTTGGAAAATAGTTTTTACCAATTTTTGTATTATATTTTATATTTGAAAGCTCAGTAATTCCTTCACTTTCATTTGATAAATTTAGCTCTGATTCAGAACAAAGCATTCCGTAAGATGTAACTCCTCTTATTTTACTAATTTCTAATTTGATTTGATTTTTTGGAATTATAGTACCGGGAGGAGCATAGATTGTTAGCAAGCCCTCTTTTGCGTTTGGTGCACCACAAACTACCTTAACTGAATCTTTTTTTCCTATGTCAACATCACACACTTTCAATCTATCAGCGTTTGGATGTTTTTCTGCTTTTAATATTTTGGCTACTAAGAAACTATCATAATCACTAGGTTGACTATCTACACCTTCAACTTCAAGACCAATACTAGTTAACTTATTAATAATTTGATTATCAGTAAGCTTTGTATCAAGATGATCTTTTAACCAATTACTTGTTATCTTCATCTGCTAAGACCTCTATAATTTGAAGGCACATCTAATGGATCAAAGCCAAAATGATTTAACCATCTATAATCACATTCAAAGAAAGCTCTTAAATCATTAATTCCATATTTAAGCATTGCCAATCTATCTATACCAATTCCAAATGCGTAACCCTGAAATTTTTTAGTATCTACTTTAACATTTCTTAAAACATTTGGATGAACCATTCCACACCCTAATATTTCAAGCCACTTATTTCCTTCTCCTATTATAATTTTTCCATCTTTAATCTCATAACCAATATCAACTTCTGCAGACGGTTCAGTAAATGGAAAATGACTTGGTCTAAATCTCATTTTAATTTTATTAACTTCAAAAAATTCTTTAATAAAATAATTTAAACAACCTTTTAAATG
>MDSV01223593.1_pt1 | contig 41082 bp, 42 predicted proteins | sample 810851 | NCBI WGS metagenome assembly MDSV01 (sample SAMN05326640, study PRJNA326480) | marine metagenome | isolation source: seawater | place: Atlantic Ocean: North East | collected 2012 | reverse complement strand
TTCTTAAATTTTCAGGATAGAAATATTGGGAAATAATTAATATTTTCAAATGATACTATTTAAAGTCTCTTGTCTTGTTACCTCTTTTATCTGTCCAGTTTTTTTTCTTCCATAAAGCAGAATGGGGTTGTTCTACAGCTACTTTGGACTCTGGCCTAGGTTCTTTAGTATAATAATATAAAATAATAGAACGCCGCGCTTTCCCAGATGGGAAATTTAAAGGATCTGGCAATCCGTGGAAACTAAAATCATTAGTATCAAAAGCCATAAAACGATTATGAAGTGGTGCTAGCTTTTTAATTAATTTTTCTCCTTTATTATCATAAAGACCAAATTCCCCGCCCCAATCTTCTTGCCATCCGGGGTTTAAGTATAAAATTGCATTAACCCTACGATGAAGTCCAGTAGCATCATGATAATTTCCGTCAACATGAACATCTAAAAGGCCCCCACTAACTGTGACATTTAGTCCTCCACCAGTGAAATAGGGATCAGGTATCAACTTAGGTATTCCAAACACCTTTGAAAGAGACAATAAAAAAGTAGTAGAATTCATGATTCTAATTGCATCAACAATATTTTCAGGTATATCAAATTCAGACTTCCATTTTGATCTCATTTTAACTTCAATCTCAGGATCATTGGCTCGTTCCCATTTATCTGAATCATTAGGAGGAAAAGAGGTTAATAATTTATCCGCAAATTCATAATCGAAAAAATTATCAATAAAAAAATGAGGAAAAGGGATTTTTGACAAATTATTTATTCCTTTGTCAAGGATCTTTAAATGACTATTATAGCTTAATTGTTTTAAAATATCCTGATTCATATGGCGAAAATAAGTTTAAAAAATGATTTTTTTTTCTATTCAAGTTTACTTTTTATTATTCTTCTGAGTAGTTTAATAAGCTATAATAATATAAGTTTTGATTTATATTTTAATAACAAATATAGAGACTATTCAAATTATTTTTTGAGTTTACTAAAAGGTGTTGAAAATCCTAGTTTAAACCATTTAAATACTTTTCCTCTCTGGGGATACGGATTTATTCATTTGATCTTTAACAGTAAAATTAAAATCTTAATTTTTCAACAGCTGTTAAATTTTATAACAATTGTTAAAGTTGATCAATTTTTAATTAGTGAAAGAAAGATAAAAAAAATTATTATTTCTATAACTTTAATGCTTTTATCTCTTCCCTACTTTTTTTTCCATACCCAAATGTGGCCAAAAAGTGTATCATCAAGCCTTTTAATTTTAAGTATTTTACAGTTATTCTATTTTTTAGAAAACAAGAAAAAGAATCATCTTTTAATTTCCGCAATATTTATGGGAGTCCTGTGTAATTTCAGATCTGATTATTTTTTTATGATATGTGCTCTACCTTTTTTACTTTTAATTTGGGAGTTGTATAAAAATAGAAATATTACATTTATTTCACTAAGGTTATTCTCAATACCCCTAATTACATTTTTTTTTCTTGTCCCTTGGGGAGTTTATACCTATTTAAAAACCGATCACTTTATTTTAAATTCAACAAATACCGGTCACACTTTTTTTATAGGACTAGGTCAGCTACCTGATAATAAATGGGGAATAACCCCGCGTGATGATGATAAGCTAATGAAAGATTTATTAAATGTTGAATTTAAAGAAAAAGATGTTTCGAGTGTTAGTTTTACTGCAAATAAATTTCTCATAAAAGAATTTAAAAGACTTGTTTTAGAAGACCCTGTTGAATGGATAAAAAAATGTTTTTACTCTTTTAGATTGTTGCTTTTAGATCCTTTTTATGTAGGTAACGTTGGTGATTTTCAGAAAAATAAAATATCCAATATTCAAGAAATTAGAAATTTAGAAAGCTCAGTATATCGATTTAAATTTAAAGAATCATACAAAATAGTGTCCAATACTAAATGGCTATTTTCCATTAAAGAAATTTTTCAATTAATAATTACAATACTCACAAAACTAATTGGACTATCCCTGTTTTTTTGTTCATTAATTATTATTTTATATTCTTTTTTAAAGAATCCAAGGAAAATTTTTGATGACGGAATAGTGACTTTAAGTATACTTTTTATAGTATATCAAGTAAGTATTAGCATATTAGCCTTTCATATGCCAGTTTACAATACAACTATTTATTTAATTTATTTAGTTCTATTCGTCTTGCTTTTTGATAAAATAACGTTCAATCAAACAGTAAAAAATAATTAGAGAATATGTTAATACAACATGACTAATTTTTAAATTTGATACTGAATGCTCATTATTTTTCCATGAGTTTGGAATAACAGAAAACTTATATCCTCTATAGATAATCTTAAGTGGAATCTCTACAGTGATACTGAAATGATAAGATATCAAAGGTAATAATTCTAGTATTACACTCCTTTTGTACATCTTAAAAGAATTAGTTAAATCTTTATAATTTATTTGAAAGAGTTTAGATAAAATTATATTCCCAAAACGATTAAAATAGTATTTTATGATTGGATAATTTTGTACTAATTTCTTATTTGACCATCTATCTCCAAACACGCAATCCAATTGAGAATTCTGAATTTCATAAAAATATTTCACAATATCATCTGGTGAATCAGATTGATCTGCCATTACAAAACAAATATAATCTCCTGTAGCTTTTTTTATCCCTTCAACTATTGAGTTTCCAAAGCCTTTTGAAGTAGAATTTAAATGGAAACTTATGTGCTCATTTTTTGAAGAAATTTTCTTAATTTTTTCAAGAGTCTGATCATTTGAATGGTCATCAATAACTAATATTTCAAAATCAATTTTCTCTTTCTCTAATCTAGAATTTATATCATTTACTGATGATTCAATGATTTTTCCCTCTCTAAATGTTGGAATGATTATTGATAATTTATTAGTCATAATAAACATTTTTAAATATTATATCAACAATGTTTCCAAAGCCATGTTTAATCACTCTTTCCTTTTGAAAGCCATTCTCTTTCAATAATTCTTCTATTTCATTAGTAAAATCCTCATACAAATCATCGAAATGATTTTCAATTTGTATAAATCTCAATACTCTTTTTGAATATAAAGGGAATAAACCCTTTAATACTTTTATTTCGTGACCCTCAACATCGATTTTGAGCATATCAATTATTTTATAATTAAAATTTTTATGGATAAAGTCTCCAAGTCGAATTGTTTCCACTCTGTAAGAATTTTCTACAAGTTTATCACTTTTTAATCCAATAATAGTTTCTTTCTTTTTAAGCCATTTAGAGTTTTGATTCACATCTTCAAAAGTTGAAGATTCACTTAAAATGTTTTCTTTAAAAAGCAGCTGTCCATCTTTATCTGAACATCCTTTGTTAAAAAATTGACAATTTTCAAAATTGTTATTGATTAATGAAGAAAAAATATTTCTGTGTGGTTCAAATCCAACTATCCTAACCTTGGGGTTGATTATTTTAAAAAATTTAATTGTCTGTCCCTTATTTACTCCGACATCAAATGCCAAATTCAATTCTTTATTCCTAAATATCTCTTTGTAAACCTTCTTAAGTTTTGGGTAAAAAAAGATTCCTTCGTTGATTGAAATCAAAAAGCTAATAATTTTTACTCTTAACTTGATCATTTTGTAAGATTATTTCAATGTATGAAATGAATGTCAGGATTTTCTTTATCTAGCCTAATTGAAAGAGCGTTGATCCATTCTGTTTCTTCAATTATTTCAAAGATATGATAAGTTAATTTTGGAATAATAAAAACATCCCCCTTTGAAACATTGATATATTTTGTTTTACCAATTAATTCACTTTTTTCAGTAACTTTTGTTAGATGTATTTTTATTTTTCCTTTAAGTATAATAAATAATTCATCTGTGAATTTGTGATAATGAGAACCCCTTAATTGATTTGGTAAAGTCTTAAAGAGGTTTAATTCTTGCCAATTCCCCTGATTGATTAGTCCAGTCATTTTCCCTCGACTGTCGGTTACTGAAAAATGGTTTTTTAAGAATGTTATCATTTAATTATAATAGCTCTTTTATTTCAAGATTTTTAAAATCATTAAACTCACTTGATCTTTTGAGTGACCTATCTATAGCTTTTTGTGGATTTTTCTTCACTTTTCTAACTAAGGTTTTACAATTGGGTAACAAACTTTTTGTTTCCAAACCTAATTCATATCGAGAAATTTTTTTGTCCCCAGAAATATGAAAAATTCCATTTAAACTCATTTCGATACAACGTTGAACAGCTAAAAATAATGTTTCTATAGGAGTAGGTGAAAAAATCTCATCATACAAATTTATAACTTTACTGTTTGTCAGCTCATATATCAACCAGTCCCAAAACTGACTCCCCTTTCCAAGAATAGCACCAACTCTGATTATTGAATAAAGCTCACTTTTTTCTTGTATGATTTTTTCTGCTATTAATTTAGATTTGCCATAATTAGTGTCAGGATTCGCATAATCTTTTTCATTATAATTCCCTTTATCTCCGTTAAATACATAATCACTTGAAATGAATATAAATTGAATTTTTTTAATTGATTTTTGTTGAAATTCAACAATTATTTCTATAGGCTTAATATTATTTCTCTCTGCTATAGAAAAATTTTCTTCTAATAATTTGATGTCTTTTATGCCTGCAGTCCAAATAATAATATCCGGATTCGTTCTGCTTAAAATAGATGAAAAATTGGTTAAATTTTTATAGTCTATGGCAATTAAATTTTTATTTAAGGACTTGTATCTCGTACCAGAAGTAATATATTTTTTATTAACTTTTAATTGCGAAAAAAGATAATTTCCTACAAATCCAGAAGCTCCAATTACTAAAATTTTTTTCACCCTTTAGGCTTAAATAATTCTAAATCATAATCTACCATCTCATTAATTAGATCACCAATTGAACATTTGGGTTCCCATCTTAATGCTTTTTTTGCGTAAGTGGCGTCACCCAATAAGCTTTCAACTTCAGTAGGCCTGTAGTATCGAGAATCAATTTTAATAATCTTTTGACCAAGTTTTACTTTTGCTGATCCATAATTAGCAACAACAATACCTATTTCATCTAATCCTTTGCCTTTGAATTCGATTTCAATCTCTAATTTTTTAAGGGCTTTTAAAATAAATTCTCTAACAGTAATTGATTGTCCTGTAGCTAAAACAAAATCATCTGGCTTATTATGCTGTAAAATTTTCCACATCCCCTCAACATAATCTTTGGCATGTCCCCAATCCCTTTTGGCGTTAAGATTCCCTAAAAATAAATTGCTTTCAAGTCCATGATAGATTTTAGCTAAAGCAATAGTTATCTTTCTTGTTACAAATGTTTCGCCTCTATATGGTGATTCATGATTAAAAAGTATTCCATTACTAGCAAAAATATTATATGCTTCTCTATAATTCCTTATTATATAATAGGCGTATAATTTTGCAACTGCATATGGTGATCTAGGATTAAAAGGTGTAAGTTCATTTTGAGGTGTTTCTATAACTTCACCGTATAGCTCACTTGTTGAAGCTTGATATAACTTTGTCTTATCTTCAAGTTTTAAGATCCTAATTGCCTCTAAAATTCTCAATACTCCCATTCCATCGACATTAGCAGTATACTCAGGAGTCTCAAAGCTAACATGTACATGACTCATGGCTCCAAGATTATATATTTCGTCCGGTTTTATTTGACTAATTAGATAAATTAAATTACTTGTATCTGTAAGATCTCCATAATGTAAAAACAACTTTTTATTTTTCTCTTGATGAGATTTTAATAAATGATCAATTCGATCCGTTATAAACCTAGAGGTTCTTCTTTTTAGACCGTGAACTTCATAGCCTTTTTTTAAAAGAAATTCAGCTAAATATGCCCCATCTTGTCCAGTTATTCCAGTTATAAATGCTTTTTTCATCACTAAAATTTTTAATTAAAATGATAATCATTTTTATTGATTTCAATAAAATTTTTCATTTCTTCTATCATTTCTCGATATGATGGAACGTCACGATTAAAATCCTTTTTAGTAGATTTTAAACTTTTATCAGACCACTTTACTTCTTTTTCTTTGATTTTTAAATTTTTACTAGGAAAAAATTCTGATATAAGGCAAAGTAAAGAATACTTACTTATTTTACTGCCATTAGTTAAATGATAAAGACCCGTTTTATTTTCTATAATACAATTTAAAATTTTTTTAGCTAAAACAATTGTAGTTACTCCACCCCAATAAACATTCGAAAATCCATTTATATCTCCTCGTTGCCTTTTAAACCAGTCAAATAGTCCCGCACCTTCTTTTTTTAATTCAGGCCCTATAATTGACGTTCTTATGGTCAAATCATTCTTATTAATTATTTCCCCAAGCATCTTGGACCTTCCGTAAAGATCAATAGCATCTGGAGTATCATTTTCATCATATTGCCCCTTACTTCCGCTAAATATACAATCTGTACTAATTTGGATTATTTTACAGTTAATTCCTTTACATATATTTTTTAAAAAATGTGGTAAATAAGAATTAATGAAAATAGTATTCGCTGGATTAATTTCACTCCTATTTAATAATACTCCAACACAGTTAATAATTATATTTGGCTTTATACCATGAATAATTTTTTCTAACTCTATGGTTTTAGTGACATCACAAATTATTGTGTTTGAGTTTAATTTATTTCGATAGCTAATATCAAATAATTCAAATTTTTTTGATTTCTTAAGTATATTAAAAAGAACATGTCCTAACATTCCCGAACTTCCCAAAATTAAGGCCTTTTTTAAACCTACTTTTTCCATATCTCTCTATTTACAACTGAAGTATAACCTTGAATTGTCTTTACAATTCTTGTTGAAACATTTTCAGCATTGTATTCATTTGGAATTTCAAGATATTCTTCAGAAAAAGTTTTTACTGCAATTTCAACAGATTGAACTATTGAATCTTCATCTATATTGCCCAAAACAATACTCCCATAATCAATTGCTTCTGGGCGTTCTGTAGAGGTTCTAACACTAACTGCTGGAAATCCCATGATAGCAGATTCTTCAGATATCGTTCCGCTATCAGAGAGGGTTACAAAAGCCTCAGATTGAAGTTTTACATAATCAAAGAAGCCAAGAGGATTAATGAATTTTATTGAATCTGTTTTGATATTCAAAGATTGAATTTTTACTCTTGTTCTAGGGTGAGTGGAAAATACAACTGGTAATTTGTAAAGATTACTTACTTTGTTAATCCCCTTGATAATACTTTCAAAATTATCTTTTATGTCAAGATTTTCTTCTCTATGGATACTTGCCACAATATACTTTGATTCCTTAATTTTAAGATTATTTAATATATCACTCGCATCTATTGAATCAGTATAGTTTTGTATAACCTCTTTAAGTGGTGATCCAGTTGTAAAAACAAAATCTTTTCTAAACCCTTCAGCAAGTAAATATCTTCTACTATTTTCTGTATAAGTTAAATTAATATCAGCAAGATGGTCAGCAACTTTACGGTTAATTTCTTCTGGAACATTTTGGTCAAAACAACGATTTCCTGCCTCCATATGAAAAATAGGTATTTTTAACCTTTTAGCTGAAATAATACTTAAAGCGCTATTAGTATCACCAAGAACTAATAGGGCGTCTGGTTTTAATTTAGATAATAATAAATAAGATTTTGAGATAACATTTCCTAGAGTTTCACCAAGGTCATTAGCTGCAACTTCAAGAAAATGGTCTGGCTTTCTGATTTTGAGCTCTTTGAAAAAAATCTCGTTAAGTTCAAAATCATAATTTTGTCCGGTATGAATTAAGCTATTTTCAAAGAATTGATCACACTTATTAATAATTACAGATAGTCTAATTAATTCTGGGCGAGTTCCTAATATTGTAGCTAGTTTTAATTTTTTCATAATAATTTAATTCCCTGAAAAACCGATAGATGCCAATAATTCGATTAATTTGGATTCAGAAAGGCGATTTGTATTGAATGAATTATACTCTTCTACAATAGTTTTCTCTTCATTTCCTTCCGAAAAATATTTATTATAATTCAAATCTCTATTATCAGAGGATATTCTAAAATAATTTCCTAAGTCTTCAGCTTCCATTTTTTCTTCTCTTGACAAAAGAGTCTCATGAATTTTTTCAGCATGACGAATTCCAATGCTTTTTATCTTCACAGGAGAATTATATATTTTCTTCATTGTTTCTGCTAATTCTCCAATGGTGGTAGAAGGAGACTTTTGAACAAATATATCTCCAGGATTCCCTTTTTGAAAGGCAAACAAAACAAGATCAACAGCATCGTTTAAAGTCATCATAAATCTTGTCATTTTTGGGTCTGTAACTGTTATATCTTTTCCTGTTTGTATTTGATTATAAAAATGAGGGATTACTGAACCTCTAGATGCCATTACATTTCCATATCTAGTCCCACATATAATAGTAGAATTAGTTGTTCTTGACTTAGCGACAAATATTTTTTCCATCATCGCTTTTGAAACGCCCATGGCGTTAATAGGATAAACTGCTTTGTCTGTGCTTAAACAAATAACTTTTTTTATTTTGTTTGCAATTGCTGCATTTAAAACATTTTCAGTGCCTAATATATTGGTTTTGACTGCTTGAATTGGATAAAACTCACATGAGGGAACCTGCTTGAGTGCAGCTGAATGAAAAATAAAATCAACACCGATTGAAGCTTCTAAAATACTGGTATAATCTCTGACATCTCCTAAATAAAATTTTAATTTAGGGCTTTTATATTCTACACGCATATCGTGTTGTTTTTTTTCGTCCCGTGAAAATATTCTGATTTCTTCAATGCCAGAACTCAAAAATTTATTTAAAATAGCATTACCAAATGATCCTGTACCGCCTGTAATTAAAAGAGTAGATCCTTTAAACATATAATCAAATTAAATTAGTTATAAAATTAAAGGTTTTTTTTGAGGTTTCCGCCCATTTAAGCTTTTGTACCTCTTTCAAATTTTGCTTTACTTTTTTTAATGAGTTTTTGTCTTTTAATAGACTAATAATTGCTTCACCAATAGAATCAGGAGAATTTGCGTTGAAATAATAACCTCCTTCTTTCAAAAATTCGGGCATTGGCTGCTTATCACTACACGCAATCGGCAATCCTGAGGCCATAGATTCAATTAAAATATTAGGCATATTTTCACAAGTTGAAGCATAAATAATGGCATCGTGATTTGAATAATATATTGGTAATTTTTCATGTTTAACTTCGGGAATATGTTGTATAAATTCACCTTTAGGATCTTTTTCCTTAATTTTTGAATACAACTTTTCCCCGGAGGGAGCATAGATAATTGGACCTATTAAGGTTAATGAAATTTGAATACCATTTTGTCTCAATTTCCAAAACGCATCAATAACATTCCACTGATTTTTATATACATGAACAGTTGATACGTAAATAAATTTTAAAGTTTCTTTAGAATTTTGTTTTATATTTTTAGGCTTCCGATTAATAAATATGTCAGAAATACCATGGTGAATGATTTTATTGGGGATATTTTTTATTCTAAATTGACTTGTAACATACTTTTTAGCATACTTTGAGATAAAAATAATTCCTGAAGCTGATTTGAAACACTTTTTTTGCCTTTCATGATTGATCCACAATTTTAATTTTTCCTTGAAGCCTTTTATTTGATCCCAGAAATCTTTTTCATGCAAAAGCATGTTTTGTGAAATCCCAACATAAGGTCTAAAACTTCCCATGTAATCTCCTGTAACAGAGAGTAAAATATCTATTTTATTTTTTTTTAAAAAAAAATCTAAAAGAAATACTTGAAAAAAAAGACGAAACGCCTTTCCTTTATTTAAAAAAAAATGTGACTGCTTAAAAACTAAACTAGGATCAGGTAATCTGTCTAAAACACTTTTTGAGCTGAATATTATTATTTTATTGATGTCCCGAGTAAACTTTTTATCAAGGCTTTCAATTAAATGATATAAGTGGGTAAAACCTCCAGTGTTAACAATGCTTGTTGCGTCAATTCCAATATTTAGATTTTTTTTCAATTTCTGGATTTAAAAAAATTCTTTAATGAATTTAGATATTATTTCATTGTTCTTTCTGATAAAAGGTATTTGAAAAGATATCAGGTTTCCCAAAACTTCGAATTGCTGATATATAATTATATTTTTTAAAGATTTTGTATAAGTTATATAATGGTAAAGAATAATTAAGTGAATTTAATAATCGAGTTCTGAATTGCTGTCTTTTTATTTTTGGAATACTATCTGGTATGTTTTTATCATTTAACTTAATTTTTTCATGTAGATGTGAAACAACATTAAAATCCTGAAACAAATTGATTGCTTTTGCGCCCTTAAAATTCTTTTCAAATTTTAAATGAAAATCAAATCTTTCTCCTTGATTCGACCCTTGATGGAATATCTTTGGATCAAATATCAAGATTGAGCCTTTTTGACCTCCAACCCGATAATAAGAATTTTTAATGGGTTGCACAGGAAAAAATGATTTTTCGTTAATTTTAGTAACTCTATTATTTACTATTGATTTTGAAAATCCTTCCTCATAATCTTTTTTTAAGATTCTAAATCCAATTTGATCCTCAAGGTAAATGCCAACTTGTAATCTGTCTATTTTTTCTCTTTGATTCCCATAATCAAAAAGATTTTTATTCTCATGATCTCTGTGCCAAACTCCTCTGTATTTATAGTCCCCCATGCAAAAGAGTCTTGCCAAGGTACATGTATAGTCATTTGAGTTAAAAAAATCTGATAGAATTGAACCTATTTTAGCTTTACTAAAAAATTCTCTTACATTTTCTAAACAAATTTGATTATTAAACGGGAGCTCAATTGATGCTAAATTAAAATCAAATAAATAATCATAATAAATCCTCCCATAATTATATTTAGAATTTATGGCATTTTCTCTCATTAATCTCAGGTCATTTAATGCTCTATTTATTAAATCATCTTCGACTTGGAGGTTAATGTTAACCCAGCCAACCTTATTGAATTGTATTAAATCAGAATTTGAAACTCTTAAATCATTATAGTTTTTGTTTTTTTTCATTTTAAAAAATAACTTTTTGATTTTCCATAAATTATACTTTTTTTGAACTTACTGGCCATTTGTTTTGGATTTAACATATACTCGCTAAAGAAGAATTTACCTCCATAATGGTCTTTTTTTAAGTAATTAAACTGAACATTATCATCTTTGATTTTTTGAAAAATATTTTCTTTATTCAATTCAAGCTTATTAATTCTATTTTTTAAATCTAAGTAATTAGATTCCTTACTTGTCTCTGTTATTCCAAAAATTGGATCACTTGTCATAAAGATCTGTTTAATAAAAAAAATTAGGTTTTGATCAATATAATCTATTTCGGATGTTTCGCCTTTTGATAAACTTAGTTTATTAATCATTTTATCTCTTTTAATATTTTTACCCAAAATTCCGATTGGTATAAAAGGTATATTTAAGGATCTTAAATAATTAAATTGATTAACATTTATTGCCCTATTCCAAAAATTAAAATATCCTGTTACCCCAAATGAAATCATACTACCTGATATATCATTAAATTCTTTTATCAATCTAAAATCATATTCATATACTGGATAATACTCAAAGTAAATTTTTCTTACACCAAAATCTTTATGGATTTTAGATAAAAAATTAGAGAAATACTCTTTTTTCAATATATCTAAAGGAAAATAACAACACATTTGCAGTATAAGTTCATCTGGTAAGAAAGTAAGTCTAGAAACAGCCTCCTCTATTTGTGAAATTATTGGTCTAAATCTTCTATTTTTTTTGTCTGGATAATTGAAATATACTTTTAATATTATTGAAATACTTACTTTTTTTGGATTTGCCTCTTTAATTACCTCTATAGAATTACCATAGTCATTACAAGTATGTATTTTAACTTTATCTTTTATTTGTTTTTTTCTTAATAAAATTGAGTTATCATTTAGCTTTACTAAACCTCCAAAAACAAAGTTTTTATTAAAACTAATTTTCATTCTTTAAAATTTGAGAAATTACTAATAAAATACTTTGAAAATTTTAATGCTCCATTATTTGAAAGATGATATAAGTCTCTAAAGTCATCTTCTTTTAATTGGTAATTTACAAAATCTCGAAAATTTACATTCTTAAAATTAGTTAGTCTACAAATAACTTCTTCGTATCTATTTGAATTGGAAAAGATTTTTTGATAAAGATCATGTTCTGGAAGTCGAATTAACAGAAATTCATTTGATGGATTTGCTTCTATAACCTCTATTAGCCTATTAATCTCGTAGTCCAGGTTAATTTTTGAATTGTATTTTTCATTATTTTTTATTGAATCTTCTTTAAAACGATTTAGAGCTATCTCAAATTTACTTTCCCAAGGTTGAAAACCTGTAAAATTATAAGTTGGAAAGTTAAAAGTAGATGTAAATAAATATTTCATAGAATCATATAATTTTTTATTAAATGAAAAATGTAAATCCTGTGTTAAAATATATGAGAAAAAATTTTCGAAATGGAAAAAACTATTTTCATGAAATACACCCTTAACGGTGCCTCTTTGGTCCACATTATTTGACCCGATTTCTAAGATTACTTCCATTTTTGGGTTTTTGGATAAGGAATATTCTATTAGACATGCGTTATAAAATAATGGTGCTCCTGTAATGCTATAGTTTTCAAATATGAAATTACTTTGATTTTCATTTAAAATTTTTTCATCGAGCCCTCCAAGGGTTTGAGAGTGCCCAAAAATTCCTATATCTATATTACAATAGTTTTTAATCTTCTTATTTTTAAAATAATAAGATGTTTTATTAATCCATATCATTTTTATTGCAAAAGACAATAATATAATTGATAGAATTGATAGAATTATTTTTTTGATGTACTTTAAAAATAAATTCATTAGAATGTGAAATAAATAAATTCTTGTGTATTTGTCACTGAGAACCTTAGAAGAATAAAAATTATTATAAGTTCAGCATAAAAAATATTTTTCTTAAAAATCTTTATGTTTTTCTCATCAAATCTTAAGTAATAGTCAAAAATTAAAATAATCAGAACATAAACTAAATTAAATCTGAAAGATTTAGGTATATCAAATTCTAAAAACATTTGACTCAAATACAAAAAAGAATCCCTTATCGTCTCACTTCTAAAAAATACCCAACCTATTGTTACAAGTAAAAAAGTTGCTCCAACCTGAAGAAACTCTTTTGGTTTTGGCAATAAACTATTTTCTGCGATTACAGAACCCAGGTGTTTTCTATTAGTATTGATTATTAATGATGGTAAAAATATAATTGAGTGAAATAATCCCCAAAATATAAAGGTCCAGTTGGCACCGTGCCAAAAACCACTTACAATAAAAACAATAAAGATGTTTCTAATTGATTTCAACTTTCCCTCTTGTGAGCCACCTAGTGGTATATAAACATAATCTCTAAACCAAGTTGATAATGAGATGTGCCATCTTCTCCAAAACTCTCCGATGTTTCTTGAGAAATATGGAAATTTAAAATTGGACATAAGTTCAAAACCAAAAAGTTTAGCTGTCCCAATCGCGATATCTGAGTATCCACTAAAATCACAATAAATTTGAAAAGAGAAGTAAATCGCTCCTAACCAAAGAGTTCCTCCTCCAAAACTCTGATAATTAGCAAATATGTCATTAACCATAGGAGCGAGTGAATCAGCAATAACCACTTTCTTGAACAAACCCCAGAGTATTAGTCTGAAACCCTGAACTCCGTATTCATATTTAAATTTTCTTTTTTTAAGAATCTGAGGAAGAAGGTTAGACGCTCTTTCAATAGGACCAGCAACTAATTGAGGGAAAAACGAAACAAAACAAGCAAATGAAATAAAATCTTTAGTAGGTTTTAACTTCTTTTTATAAATATCAATCGTATATGACATTGTTTGAAAGGTATAAAATGATATTCCTAGAGGGAGAATAATATTAAGTGTCCATTTGCTTTTTATTTCATATCCCAATAAACTAAATAAATCAACCCAAGAATCAATAAAAAAATTATAATATTTAAAAAATCCAAGTACACTTAGATTAAACAAAACAGAACTCCAAAGAAGTAGTTTCTGTTTTTTAACTACATCTTGTTTCAAAATTTTCAATCCAATAATATAGTCAACAATTGTTGAGGCAAAAATTAGTGCTAAAAATTTATAATCCCAGAAACCATAAAAAATATATGAACTTACAAGTATTAGTAAGTTTTGTGTGATCAAGTTTTTATTCAATACAAACCAGTATATAATAAAAACGATAGCAAGGAAAAGTAAAAATTCAGTTGAATTAAATAACATTTTCTTATTAAAAGGTTCGTAGTTTAGCTATCTAAATTATCATTTATAATTTTCGCTCCTTTGACAAAACCCTTGATGAAGCTTGAGATAAAAAATAGGTTTTTATATTTTATAGACAGTAAAATACTATGTAAAAAGGAGTTTATTAAAAACAAAATAATATTTAAAAGTAGAAAATTATTGTTGGAGTGTTTTTTTAAAATTTTAAAACCTTCTATAATATCATTTTCAACTCTTTTAATTTCTGATTTTCTGTTTGACGCTGAGTGATAGTGATATAGATGTGAATTTTTAGTAAGATATAGGCTTTTAGGGAAAAATTTTCTAACTCTGATGGAAAACTCCACATCCTCCATTCCATGAAACTTATTTATAGTATCAAATTGTATTTTATTAAAAACTTTAGCCCTCCATGAAGAAAGACCTCCGCTTAAAATATCTAATTCAATTAAATTTTCAGATTTATTTCTATATGCCTTATTTCTATTATCTCTAAAAATTCCAACATGAGTAATCTCAAAAAACAAATATTTTAAAAAACTTTGTTTAGGATTATTTAGAATCAATCCGTTAAGGCCACATATGTGATTATTTTTTTGAAAAACTAATTCAATATTTTTTAAATAATTTGGTGTTAATACAATATCATCATCAAAAAAAGAAATTATATCACATTTATTTAATCTTACAGAAGTAGCTTTAGCCTCTACCAGACCGTTAATTGACTCATCATGTATGTAAGAAATATTAATTTTTTTTTCTGTTAATTTTTTTTCAATCCTAGTTTTAGAACAAAATTTAGTTTGACTTTGATCAACTACTATAACTTGATCTGGTTTTCTTGATTGCTTAATCAGAGAATTAATAAAATTAAATAATTCTTGTGGTCTGTTTTTAGTTGGTATAACAACCGAAATGGTCATGGTTTACTAAAAATTTTAATCAAATATTTATTATTCTTTGGACTGAAATATTTGTTCAATGCTTTTTGGGTTTTGGATTGAAACTCTATAATATCATCACTTTTCATGTTTATAATTTTATGAATTTCATCATACTTTTTCAATTTAAATGATTTTAATTCTAAACTAGATAAAATATCTATGTTAAGATTAGTTGTGTCTACATAAATAACAAATAATCCATAATTTATTGCTTGTAATACAGCTGTTGAACCTCTGTATAAACAAAATTGAGTTTTTATAAGATCTTCCTCAAAGCTTAGATTTGATATGATGATGTTTCTAGAAAAAATAAATTTAGATATGTATTTATGAAATTTTTTTTTATTGGAGCTAGGATGAAGTCTAAAATAAAATTTTGAGCTTAAAAGTACTTTAGAAAGATTTAATGTCATTTCAAAAAGTATTTTACATTCTTCAAAATCTGCTTCAGGCAAAATCAAAATGTCCTTATTTTTAATTTTATTTGAAGTTGATTTAGAATAATAATCACTTCCAATGTTTATTAATCTTTTTTGTGGAAGAAACTTGTTTTTTTTAAAAAAATTTAAAGGCCCTTCACCTTTACAGATAATAAAATCGGGGTCAAATCCATTATGTAAATTTCTTTTTATAGAATGTTGGTGATTGAATATAAACGTATTCTGATAACCAAAAGTTCTAACTCCATTACCATATTTTTTAACAGTATTATAGATTATTCTTTCCCAGGCATGTCCTTCGAAAGTAGTTACTACATTTTTAGCGTTTGTTTTTTTTATTATTCCTTTTACGATATAATGAAACCTAATATTATTTATAGATGACGGAGATATCGACTCTACAAATGAAACAAAATGAATTCTTTTTTTATTTCGATTGCTGTATCTCATTTTTAATAGCCCAAGAGCATCAATGAACATTTTAAATCCTAAAAGGATTTCAAGGTGAATTGGTAAAAAACGAGGTAAAATTATTTTTTTTTTATTTCTCCTTCTAAAGAATTTGATGCCTAGATGATTTAAATAAAGAAAAATAGTTTCTTCATTATTTATCAAATCACTTGGAAAGTCTCGATAATAAAAATCTTTTATCTGTTTCCTTGAATCATCATTTACTAAATGAGAAAAATATAAGTTTGAGGTGGATTCTATACTTCTCTTAAACAAAATATAGTCATGTAGAAAAAATATTGATCCAAAAAGTGACCTTATGATTTTTAAAATGTTTCCAAGGAATATTAAAATTAAAGAGAAATAAAATTTTAAAAATTTATACTCAAGGATTAAATATTTCCTTAAGAATATTGGATGAGGTCTATTTAAATGAAGCCAATCATTAGATACTCTATAGATATTATTATTTTCTAATAATTTATCACATTCTATGCATAAACTCTTATAATTGATTTTAGAAAATATCATATCATTTGTAAAGTCTTATTTAATAAATTCTCTTGCATCGGGTTTTCTTTGAGAAAATTTTCATAATCTATTAGATCATCAAAAGTATTTATTGAGGGTTGATTTTCATTTATCTCAAAATTATTAATACTTAACCCTTGCTCTATCAATTTCATTTGTTCAATTGATTCAGTTTGCTGAATAATTGAATTTTTATTATTATCAAACATCAATAAAAAGCTTTTTTTAAATGCCATTAGTCCTAACAGCTTATGTATATATTTTTTTTGTGTTAAAAAAGATGAGGTGCTCGGTGAAGTTCTGTAACAATAAATTATTTTATTGTTTACAACTGAACATTTAACAATATTGTGATCAAAAAGTTCATCTTTTGAATTTAATCTAGATGTTGCATTTACACAATTAAAAGATTTTAAGTCATCTAGTGAATTTGATATTCTATCTATGTCATCAGGCATTATAAGTGGTTCATCTCCTTGAACTAGAATCACATTTTCACAATTAACAGATTTAACTGCTTCAGAAATCCTTGATGTACCATTTTTATGTTTGCCTTCAGTAAGAATTATATTTGCATTATATTTTCCCAATTCGTTTGCTATTTCTTGGTCACCAGTTGCAATAAAAACTTTATCAATTGTTTTTGAAAGCAGTGCTCTTCTTCTCACATGTTCTACCATAGGTAAACCATTTATTTTATAAATAATTTTCCCCGGAAATCTTTTTGAATTTAATCTAGCCGGAATTATTACTACATTTTTCATCAAATTTTTATCAAAGAATTGATTGCATGATGAAGATGTACTAATCCTACTAAAAAGCCATCATTATCAATAACAGGAATATCCCATATTTTTTTTGAACACATTTTACTAATTACAACAATGATATCTTCATCTTCAATACATGTTATAGGATTACTAGTAGAATGTAAAATAATATCATCAATGAAAAATGAGGACAAAGGTTTCTGAACATTTAATAATTTTCTTCTAATATCACCATCACTGAAAACTGCTTTTAATTTTTTTTGGTCATCAACAATGCATATAAACCCTAAATTTAATTCCTGCATTATTGAGATTGCCTCTTTTAACATTGTGTTTTGATTAACCACAGGGAACTTGTCTGTTTTAATCATTAAATCTCTTACTTTATTCATTTTTTGAAATTTTATTTATTTAATATGGTCTTCTCCCAATTTATCAATTAGCTCTAATCTTATCTCATGTATTCTTTTTGCTTGGATCAAAATACTTTCTAAATATTTAATATCAAGGACAGTATTAGCATCTGAAAGTGCATTTTTTGGATCATTATGCACTTCCATAAAAAGTAAATTAATCCCGTTTGCAGAAGCTGATCTAACAAGATGTGGTATAAACTCTCTTTGCCCTCCTGAAATATTTCCCATAGATGTTGGCATTTGAACGGAATGAGTCGCGTCAAAACAAACTGGATAACCCGTAGAGGCCATAATTGGAAACGAAGTCATGTCGTTAACTAACATATTATATCCGAAAAATGTCCCTCTGTCAGCTAGAATAATTTGATTCCCTCCAAAAGATTCAATTTTTCTACATGAATTCTTCATATTCCATGGACTCATAAATTGCCCTTTTTTAAGTAAGATTGGTCTTTTGGTATGTGCTGCGGCTTTTAAAATTGAAGTTTGCCTGCATAGATATGCTGGTACTTGAATCAAATCACATACTTCTCCAGTATCTTTTGCCCATGCTGGATCTGAAAAATCTGATACCACCGGAACTTCGAATTGAGCTCTCACTTCAGATAATATTTCTAGCCCGCTGTCAATCCCAACTCCGTGAAAACTGTTAGGTGAAGAACGGCAATCTTTATCATAACAAGATTTGTAGATCCAAGGTATGTCTACTTTTTTACAGACTTTTGAAATAGATTCTGCCATAAAAAGGGCATGATCTTTATTTTCTATTGCGCAGGGTCCACCAACAAATGCTAGAGGATTTAATCCCCCCACTTGTACTTTCTTAACTGTACCGTATCCAATTTGAATATTTTTGCTCATTTGTTTTGAAGATTTATAAAGTTATGTTTGAATTTAAAAATGTTAAGATTATAGTCTTAAATTAATTTATCCATGAAATACGTCAAATGAAGAATTCATTAGCTTAAAAACAACTGGTCTTGCCATATAAAGTTTACTATGAATTTCAATATTTACATCCTTATTTTGAATATGTTTATCATATTTAAAAAATCCGTTTCTTGGAAGAATTGAATTTTTCTTTTTGATTGTTTTTGTATTTTTTTCAATTATTGATATTTTTTGGTTTACTGAGCTAGAGTTAACCAAAAACAGCTCATATTTAAACTCTGCCTTTAAAAGATTTTGTAAACGATACTGTTTTTTAAAAAAACTATAATTGCCCAAGAGTGAATATTTACAATTCTTATTATTTTTAGAAATCGCATCTAAATTCCCATGTATAAAACTTTTTATTGGTCCTATGGTTGGATTACAATACCCCACATAGCCTCTTTCCGCGGGAAAACTATTAGACTCCGAAAACCAAAGTTCTTTATACTTATGGAAAACAGCGAATGTCCCGTCTCTAGTAATCCCAAGAGATTTTGCTAGATTACTTATGTTGACTGTATTCTTAAAATTTGATTTTAAAACAATATTTTTTTTCCCCATGAAATATCCACTTTTATTATAAAAACAGAACTCTACCTCTTGAGGATTAATTATATTTTTTGGGTCAAAAAGGCTATAAAAGTGTAAACACTCAAAATATGTATCCCAATTATTTTCAATTCTTAAAATAAATAAATCACTAACCGAAGATTTGGCTTTCGGAATCTTAGTAATTGAAATTGCTTTTGATGATATTATCTCTAAAAAACGAGATGGGATATTATTTTTTATCCAGTCTTTAAAACTTCTAATTATCATTTTTTAGAATTTTAAACCATTCACTCTTGATTTTATTTTGAATCTTAAATCTATCGCCATGTATTGTTAAACTGGCAGGAGGGTGTGTATGTTCAAAAGAAATCATTTTCTGATCTTTGCTAACTCCTAACCCAAAGGGAATTCCGGCCATTTTTCTACAAATAATTACTGGTAATTGTTCGGCAGTAAATTTATATTTATCTAAAGGAAAAACATTTACATAATTACTTTTCGCTTTAATTCTATCAATATAAATTTTAGTTTTTGCATCAAAAATTTCAATTTCTTCTTCTCTAAAAAATGGATCAGTCTCAAGATTAATAAAAACGAAATAATTATCTACCTTCTTTAATTGAATAAAAGGATGAAAAGTTAACAATGATGCTTTACTTGGAAATGGATTTATTTCACCCTGATAACTGGTTTCTGTTGAACCGATCATTAATCCAACTGTTGCTCGCCATTCTGGGGTTTTAGTAAATTGGTATTCATGATTTGGTAAATAATCTAATTTTCTTTCTAAATTTGATTCCCTTAGTTGAATTAATACGAGTGGGTAAGAGTCTTTTTGATTTATTTTTATGACCTCGTCATAAAAAATAGTTTTTGATTCTCCTATTTTAATTTTCCCTAAATATTTCGTTTTCCAATTAATTCCGTCTGAAAAAATTGCCCAAATTAGTTTATTTGTTGGATAAGTAGTTTTTTCCCAATTATTAGGCGGAAAATTATGAATAGTTGTATAGCCTTTAGATAAATTTAAATTGATCAAAGGGAAAAATGCCATTTTATTTTTTTAAAATTACTCTTAACCACCACGAAGGAGATTGTTGTTCAATATGAGCATCAAAATTAATTAAGGCTTCGGTTTCAATTCTATTTCTTGTAAATTTATTTAACCTTTTTTTTTCTTTATGATAATAGGTAATATTATGTTTCCATAAAAAGGATCTTATTTTTTTAAAAAAAATAATCTTTCTATTCAGTAAATTTTTTATTGTTGTCCCGTAGTAAGCTGATTTTAAGATTTTAAGATTTAATTTTTTGGCAAAAAATTGGAATGATTTTTTTTCAAAAAATAATAAATGAGGTTCATGAAAATTTTTATGTATCCAATCTCTACATGGCACTTCGATAAAAAATATCCCCCCATTTTTTAATGATACTTTTAAGGGTGTAATAAAGTCATAAGGCTCTTGAACATGTTCTAAAACATGTGAAATAATTATGATATCAAAGTTATTTTTTTTAATTCTATTTAAGTCTTTAATAACATTAACTCCCAAGGATTCTAGGATTGGATGTAAAACTTTGTCTGGTTCAAAAACAGTATATTTAGTTTTAGGAAATTGTTTTAACCACTCTTTTATAAAATAACCAGGTCCAGGGCCTATTTCTAAAACACTACAATTTATTTTTACTTCATAATTTTCTCTAATTGTTTTAATTCGAAGTTTTGATATTCCTGAAAAAAAACTTTCCAATTTTTTATCTCTTTTATGACCATCATGAGCATTTAAATGATAACCTGAATTATATGCTAAGAGTTTTTCATTGTCTATCTTTGGATGGCTAAAATTTAAATTACATAAATTACAATTATATAATTTTAGGCTTTCAAAGCATATGCTCCTATAAATATATTTTGACTTATAAAGTATGTCTTTAGAAGCACAAATCGGACACTTTATTAAATCTTTTCTTTTACCCATATTTCATTTCTGAATGGTGTGTTTTCAAATCCTTTTTTACATATTGTTTTAATTCTAAAATTATTCTTCTTCAAAATTTGACTTATTTCATCTTTTTGACTTTTGAAATTTTGGTTGGTTTCAATTAAGATTTCTTTTGTATTCTTTATTATCGGAATTAATCCTTTCATGATGTAATGCTCAATACCGTCAACATCGATTTTTATATAATTTGGTTGTGGTATGTCAAATATTGTTTTTATTTCTTTCCCTGATAAACCAGGTGTAGTATATTCAAACTCCATTGGAAAATCTTTCCCATATTCGTCTATTTTTTTTTCAAAAGTTGATAGGGCTCCTGACCAATGAGTATTCTTCAATTGAAACTTGGACATGCTATTTTTATCATTTAATGCTACAGGAATTACACTTATATTATTTTGTAGTTTATTTAAAAAAATATTCCTTGATAAAAATTCTAAATTAAAAAACGATGGTTCAAATGAAAATACTTTACAATTACTTTTTAATGTTGAATAAATCGAATATAATCCAACATTTGCTCCTATATCCCAAAAAATTGAGTTTTCTTTAAAATTATCCATCCAATCAAGAGTCTCAGGTTCTTTAATAGAAAAACTATCAACCCTATATTTCATTAAAGAATTAGAGATATGAAATTTCATCTTTATCCCATTATGAATAACTTCTTTTTTTTGATTTATTATTATTGATAATAGTTTATCAATTATCAAATAATATAATTTATTAATCATGAGCATTTAATTTTTTTATCCATTTGCTTAATTCTTTTGTCGAGTTGTATAATTTTCTATCATATAAAAAAGGGTCTTTCTTCGAAATTCCCCCAGTAGGATCATAATAAATCGAATTATTTTTATTGCCCAAAAAAACGGTTGATGTTAAAGGTATAGAAATAATCCCAGCGGCGAATTTTGATATTTGAAGATTTGATACTTTTGGATTTACTTCAAAAATTTTTCCTTTTTTTATTAAATCATCAGTGAAGTTCTTAAAATCCTTATTATGATTATTTGGATTAAAATTTCTTTTCTGTTTAAGATAAATTTTGAATTTTGATTGATTTGCTTCAATTACATCTTCTAAAAATTTAATATTTGTTTTTAAATTAAAATATCCATAGTCATTTAAATAACTGAACCCAAAATAATCTTCTAGGGTTAATCTATAATTATAAATTAGTATAAATTTTTCATTTTCATTGTGGCTAAAAGGCTCAAATGTTTCAAAGTCGTAATTCCCAATCAGGTAGGTCTTTTCAACTTTGTTGTTTAATTTTAAATAATTTTTTTTTGAATATTCATTTATGAAAGCTTTTGACTTAAAATCACGGACTGACAGGAAATCTAAATCTATAAATTTATTAGATAATGGTGATGGAGAATTTGAAACTGAGTATTCAAATTGAATTACATCTTTACCTTTTTTTTCCACTTCATTTATCCACATGGGGGTATATATTGATGCGTTATCTGGAATCAAGTATGTTGACGGAAGATGGTTCTTTTTAGCTAAGGAAAACCAATTTTTTTCTATTGTTTCTTTTAGTAATAATGCTTTTTCCCATGAATTATTAAATATTGATCTAATTGCAACTATTATGTCCTTGAAAGAGATTAAAAAAAAGGTTATTTTTTTATCCCATGATATGTAGGGAAGATGAGTTCTACAAGTAATAATTTTATAGTAACCTTTTGGGGTATTAATGGAACAATAAAACAATTTATTTTTGAATTTATGGGGATAATTTAATGACAAAGATGAAAATAAACTTGAATCAAAAGCATCAGAATCTTTAGGCAGGTGTTTTTCGCTTAAACCATATATGAAAATATTTTTTTTATTAAATTTTAAATAATTATTTCCCAAAAAGAGTTTACAAAAGTAAATTATAGCTTTTGACACATTGAATAATAGTAAATATTTAAAAGAGAAAAAGCACCTTATTTTATCAATTTTAAGATTTGATTTTATTAATAGAAAATTAAGATCTCGTGGTATTGGATGAATAATCCCTTTTTTTGTTAAGGTTGATAACAAAATTTTACGGGTAAAGTCTGCATTCAAATAATTATTTATATAGAATAACAGTGCGGATTTTTTAGATTTAAATATTTCTTGATTTAAAATTCCATTTAAAATCATATGCCTATGTTTTCTTAATTTATCTAGGCTTTTAGAATCATATAGTTCGTAATATAAATCTATTAATTCTCGATGAAATTGATTTCTATTAAACAATTATAAACTTCATTATTTTTTGATTAATCGTAATTAATTTGGTTTTATTATTCCATGAGATTTATAATTTATTTCTTGGTTTTTGTAATTAGATAACTCTTTACAAATTTTTAGAAATTTATTATCAATTATATTTTTATCATGATACATTTCACTTTCATACCATGATCCTGCAAAATGTAAAAAGTAATTAGAAATTAATGATGATTGAATAGACTCTTTTATCTTCTTCTCATTAATCGGTTTTGAATAATAGAGATGTGGATATTTTGCCCCCATTTCAAATATCCAAATGGCTTGGAACTTATAATCGATCCAATTTGTTTTATTTAAAAGATGAAATTCATAATTAAGATGAAATTCTTCTCCCCCTCCTGTTATAGATTCAACTTCAGGAGGATATTTGAAATAAATTTGTTCAAAAAAATCTCCAAATTCTTTAAGATTATAAATAAAAGTACCAGTACATGCATAATCGTTAACCTCAGCATCTATTCCATGGTATTTATATATTTCATTTGGCTTCATGAAAATAGCGGAGTTTAATGGATAATCTTTGCTGTAATAAAAGTGTCTAAAAAATGAAATATTCTTTTTTAAATTAGTCAAATTATATGGTAAATTTTTTTCCTGGGAAACTAAGCTGATTTTATCTTCAATATGAAAATCAAAAATATTTGGAGAATATGGATTTATTAAAATATCTATGTCTAGAAAACATATGTTAGAATTTAAGTCAATTTTTGATTTTAATAATTTTGGGATTAAAAGTTTTTGCCAATTAGGCTTTTTCCAGTCTTTATCCTTCTTTGAGATAAGATCTTCATAAAAACAAATTAATCCAATATCGTTACGGTCACAATAAATTAACCACGATTCTAGAGAATATTTGTTAAATAATTTTTTGTGCTTATTCCCAATAGCAATTGTAACTATATAATTACTTGATTTTTTAGGTTTTAATTTTACATCCATTTAATTAATAGGTGTTAATTCTATCCACTATATTAATATTTCTTTTTAGAAGCATTTCTCTTACGTTATATAAGCCGTCCCCCATAAAATTATATAGATTTGAGGTAGATAACGCTTGTGCATTATGATTGCTAAAGGCATCGAAAAAATGATTTGAGTTTCCAGCTCCTCCAGAAAAAATAATAGATTTATTAAATAAATAATGATTAGAATTTATTAAATCCATATCAAATCCAAAGCCTGTTCCGTCTTTGTCTATCGAGTTCAAAAATATCTCTCCAACTAAATTTGATTTATCTATTTCTTGGAGTTTTTTTTGTCCATTCTCTACTTTTTTTGTTCCATTTTCAATATAAATTTCTGGCAATTTATATTGATTTAATTTATAATCAATTGAAGCAATGATACTTGATACACCATAAACTTCTGATACTTTTTTTACAAAAGATTTTCTTAAAAATAAATTTGAATTAAAAATAATTTTATCAGCTCCATTTTTGAATAATAATTCAACATCTTTAAAAGTATTTATTTTCCCTCCTGCACTTACTGGGATGAAAACAGCTTTTGCAAGTCTTAATACTACTTCTGCAAAATTTTTAAAATCTTCCTTATTTCTCGATGCATTGAGTATTATAAGCTCATCTAGATATCTAGAGACTTTTCTAAAATTATAATTTTTCTCAAGCCAGTTTATGTCTCCAACTTTTTGTAATCTGAAATTTCTACTTTGATTAAAAAACCCGTTTGAATATATTAAAGTGAATATAATCCTTTTCCTAAGCATTTATTTTTTTAATAAAGTTGGTTAATAATTTGATGCCAGGCCCTTGACTTAATTCTGGATGAAATTGAACTCCTATAATATTTCTTTTTTCGAAACTTGAAATAAATTCTGTTTCGTAATTACAAGTTGAAGTAACTAAATCTTCTTTGTTGATAAAATGGTAACTATGAGTAAAATAAAAGTCAGAATTATTTTTAATCCCACTAAACAACTCTGAATTATTATCAAATTTAACTTGATTAAATCCTATGTGTGGAATTTTACAATTCTTGAGATGAAATTTAACAACTTCTCCTTTTACTAAATCCAAACCTTTTGATTTACCATTTTCATAACCTAAACTTGCCATTAATTGCATTCCAAGGCATATCCCCATGGTAGGCTTTAACTTTGAAAATTCAAAAATAATTTTATCCAATCTCTTTGCTTTTATTTGTTTAATTGCCTCGGTGAATGAACCAACTCCTGGCAAGAACAATTTGTCGCATGACACCAGTTCTTCATATTTATTTGTGTAGAGAATGTCGTTTAATCCAATATGTTCAAGTGCTCCAGTCAGTGATTGAATGTTTCCCATTCCATAATTAACTATTCCTATCCTCATAAAAGTAATCTTCACCAACAGTAAATTTAGGTTGCCATTGATTGTTTATTTTTTGAAATAAATTTTTATTTGCGTATTTACCTAGGATTGAATTAAATTCTTCAAGTGACATTTCGTAGTATTCCAAATATTCTTGAATATTATCAACTGGGTAAAAATTATCATACATTTTTACCAAATTAAGGCCTTGATCTCTTGTCATGGCTCCTCTCCTTATTTCAATTCCAACATCTTGAGTTGCTCTTCCAAACCCAAACTTTAAATACATCAAATAGGTATGTAAAGAGTATAATAGTTGATCATTTTGAGAAAAATTTGTGAAAGTGTCTTTATTCCCATTTTCTTTTTCTAATAATCCACAACTTTCTTTGGCAACTACATAGTTTCTATAAGAATCCCATTTCTCAAAATATGACCAATGAGCAAAGCTTAATCCTAACTTTTTCACTTCTTTGCTATCTGGAAAAAGGAAAAAATACAAGTCTTCACCAGCTATATCATTATCATTTTTTAATTTATCAAGTACTTTATCATATCCCCCTTCAAAGTATATTTCTTTCATATAGTCTATAGAATAGAAAGGCATATCTTTTGATTTCATAGAGCCCCCATATTCAACTTCTCCGTCTTCACCATAAAAAATTAATGGTATTTTGAAGTTTGCGGCCGTTCTTATAACTGCAGACATAATGGCTATTAACCATCCGTAATATGGAAAGCCCATTTCAATAAAACCATATTTATTTAACCTATTTAAAACTTTAGGATTAGGAGTTATATGAATATGATTATATCCAGAATTGATAAAGTTTAACAAATTTTTATCTCCTATTTTAGTTGATAAAGCAGGCCTTACAGTAATGCAAAGTGGATTTAATCCATATTCACTCTTTAATTTATGCGAAACATAAGATCCATCCTTCCCTCCGCTTACAGGAATAACGCAATCAAATCCTTGTGATTTTTTCTTGATTTGTTTTAGTTTACTTTTTAATTCATTTTGTCTTGAGCCCCAATCAATATTTTCTTTTTCTTCAGACCATTGGCATGCGCTACACCACCCTCGATCATCAAAAGTTATCCTATTTCGAGTTGACATATTTAAACAATTTTTACACCAAAATATTTTTTTAGTCATTTTTTAAAAATTAAATGGCCGTCCAACCACCATCAATGGCAATATTTTGACCGGTTATGTAATTTGCCTTTTTAGATAATAAAAAGCTTACAGCAGGTGCTATATCTTTCGGAGTACCCATTCGTTTCATAGGTACCTTAGCATTATATTTTTTGATAAATCCAGTAGGTTGTTGATCTTGAATCCCCCCCGGAGAGACACAATTAAATCTCAAGTTATTTTTCCCAAAATAAGAAGCTAAATAACGATTCATATTAATTAACCCTCCTTTTATAGCTGAATAAGCTACTGGTGGGGTTAAATTAGTGTTGTCATATAATGTAAAATCATTGCCAATAATCCCATAAATAGATGCAATATTAACGATAGAACCGCCTTTAAAATCAATCATATGATTACTAACAAGCTGAATAAGATGAAAAACACCATTTAATTGCCAATCCACATTTTGACGGAAAGAATATAAATCCACCTCTTCCATTTTAGTCCCCCAGTCTTTTGTTCTAGGATATGCATTGTTAACTAGACCATCAATACGTGTATATGATTTAATAAGTCTTTTTACAATACTTTTTGTCTGCCCTTGATTTGTTAAATCTACTTTGTAGTGGTGTAATTCTGGATCAGTCTTTAGAGAAATATCTAGACATATTGCAACACCACCTTCTTTTTCAATATCATCAACCAATGCCCTTCCAATTAGACCCTCACTACCAGTAATAATTATATTTTCCCCTTTTAAAATCATAAAATAGTTTTAATTATACGCAACGATTCATCTAATGAGTTCATTAGATTATTTTTAGTTTTAATGGTATGAAGGAAATATTTCATTTGGTTTAAATATGATAAATAAAGTCCCTCTTTATCGATGCTTATAAGTGTCTTATCAGTATTTAAATTGATTATATTTCCCTTAATAAAATTTAATAAAAGTGTATCATTTTCTCTCACTATTTCAAGAGTGCGCTTTGAATCTTTTCTAAAATAATTTAAAGTAATACTCGCAGAAAATTCTTGATAAGTTGCTAAATAATGAGCATAGTCATAACTGTCAATTAGTAAATTAGATATCCTTCTGTATTGCTTCTCAATTTCTAGAGGTTCTCCAAGCAAATAAGTAAGATAATCAAGCTCGTGAATTAAGTCAAATTGTACTCCTCCTCCCATCGAAGATTTTGCACTATAAGAATCAGTATAATTAAGCTCTGGTCTCCATGCAGGTAAATAACTCCCACAATAAGACGTAACTTCATATATAACTTCTGGTTGTTCTTGAAGATACCTTTGCAAAAATTGAATTAGTGGGTGAAAACGTAAATTACAGGCGATATAAATCGGTGGAGGATTTTTTTTTGCTAATTGATCTAGTGCACTCCACTGATCTAATGAAATACAAATTGGTTTTTCAACCATCAATGGAATCCCTAGTGGAGCTAAATCGATGATAGATTTCTGGTGATATACTGAGGGGTTGCTCAAAATGATAGCATCTAGTTTTTGGCTTGCTAAACTATTGAAAGGAATATTTTCGATCCCTTTAACTTCAGGAGTATTTTCTTTATGCCTTACAGCAAAAAGGATTGCGTTATCATCTATTTCCCTGATAGCAGCAATGTGTTTCTGTGCAATTGATCCTAAGCCTATAAATGCTATCCTCATAATATTCCGCTAAGTCTTTGCTCTTTAATTAAAAACTTTAAATAGAGTAAATCATCTTCATGATCTAGATCAAAACATATATGATCCATTTTATAAATCAAAGATTTTGCTGTAATTGGAGAGGTTAGTCCTTTTTCAAAAAAAGATCTTCTATACCAGTAAAAAGAGGCGTTTAAATCATATACAAGCGGAGAACTTTGCCTTGACAAAAAATTATGAGGTGGTTTTTTTACTAAATCATAATACCCTTCTTTATTTTGTTCTACCATATTGAAATAGGGATTTCTCTGAGATGGATTTACAGAAAATAAACTTAGAGCATCCACATCTAAATAAATTATATCGAATGCCTTTTCAACGTCTTGTTTAGTCCTTAAGGGAGAAGAGATGTCTAAGTCTAAAATGAAATCATACAATATATTTTGCTGGTTTTCTTCATGCCTTAAAAGATCAAGGATTGTTTGAACTTTTCCTGTCCTATCGAATGATAATTCTTTCGGTCGATTATAGGAAGTCTCTAGACCCCATTTTTTAGCTATATCTCTTATCTCTTGGTCCTCGGTTGAAAGGGCAATATCTATATGATGTTGTGTTAGTATACTTTTAGCTAATTCAATAGAATATGCAATTAATGGCTTACCATTAATATCCGTGATGTTTTTTCTAGGGATTCCTTTAGACCCTCCTCTAGCACATAATGTGATTAGTATTTTTATCAAATTTTTATATGATTTATATCAGATTGTGCTCTCTGATAGTCCTCTGGCGTTCCAATATCTAGCCAATATCCAGAAAAAGGATAGCTAATTACTTTTTTCTTTCTATTGATTTCATTGGTTATTAAATCTGTGGCATTTATAAAAGTATTTTTTGGAATTGAGTTGAATACCTCTTTTTTCATTAAATAAATACCTGCATTAGAATAATAAGTATAAGTCGGTTTCTCTTTTATGCCTTGAACTTGGTTTTGAAATTGTTTCACAACTCCATAAGGTATAACAACGTCATATGGAATAGTTACCATAGAAATATCAGCATCATTTTTTAAAAAGTCAAGGTAAAAATCTTCATAATTAATATTTGTCAACAAATCAGAGTTAGTAACAAGAACATGTTTCTGCTTCAAATTTTTAATAATAGATAAAGAACCAATTGTGCCCATTGGCTTAATCTCTTCAATATATTGAATGTTTAAATCTTCAAAACCAGAATTAAAATAATCTTTTATTTGCCCTTTTAAATAATTCACAGATATCCAAAAATTTTTTAAGCCGTAAGATTTTAGACGATCAAAATTATGTTTTATGATTGGTTTATCACCTACTTTTAAAAGTGGTTTAGGAGTCTTTTTTGTTAAAGGAGATAATCGAGTTCCTCTCCCACCAGCCAATATAATTGTGTCTAAAGGTAAGAAGGACTTAAGTTTATTGAAGTCAACTAATTGTTTAATTCTTCTTTTATTATCTATTAAAGGAATAACCTTATATCCTTCATTCCGTAAAGCAATTAAAAGATTTATATCAATTTTATCAATAAAAAAAAATTTTGGGTTTGGTTGTTGCAAAGATTCAATTTTTTGATCTAAAGTTTCTGAATCTAAAAGACCCCTTCTAATATCCCCATCAGTTATAGAGCCTAAAAAGGTTAAATCATTATCAACAATAAATAATATTTTCTCACCTATGATACTATTAAGTCTAGTCAAAGCATCTTTTAATAAGGATCCTTTTTTTATAAGATGTTTTTCAAAATTCATTATTTATCAATAATCTTTAAAGTTTGAAAAGCTTCGGCTGCTATTACCCCTGCAGTAGATCCTCTAAAAGTCGCTAAAGCTCTTATATTTTTTTCACTCCTGGGGAAAGGTGGTTCAGATATTTCTGAAGAGTATACTTTCATTATCTTTAATTTTTCATCTAAAAATGGTGTTATATCAACAAAATAATTAGGAATAAAAACATTTTCATTAAGTGGAGCTGAAAACTCTGTTTCAGAAATACATTCATACATTAAAATTTTTTTAATGGAGGGTTGACGAAATGTCTTTGAAGCGCTGTAAAATGATTCAAATAAATATCGGTGATCAGAATGCGAATCTGATCTATTCACGACGTAAATAATTTCTGGTTTAAGACGAGTAAGAATCTTAGAAATTTCAGAAATCATTGAAATTTTTGATTTGCTATTTAATTGAGTAGTAATATAATTCAATTGTATAAACTCTTTAAATCCATAAAGCTGACTTACTTTTTGAATTTCTTTTTCTCTCTGATTGAAACGTTCGGTTAAAATAGGATCGCCATTATCTATTTTAGTGGCATTTAACCAAAATAATTGATCTCCATTTGATTTATGTTTTAAAAGAGTCCCACCAACTCCAAGTGTTTCATCATCAGGATGTGCACTAATAACTAATATTTTATTCATTATTATTAAATTAGATATTGGTTCAACTTAGGTAGTTTTGATAGTGTGTGATCAATTAAAATAATTGATCCATCTCCAGTTTTTACTTCAATTTTATTTTTATCTAAGCCAACCACTTTTCCAGGTTCTATATTAGGTTGATTATTATATCCTTGCTCTATACTCCAAACAATTAATTTTTCCCCATTAAAGTAAAAAGTGGCTCCTGGGTATGGCCTTGTCAATGCTCTAACCATATTAATTATTGTTTTACTTGCCATAGAAAAATTTATTTCTCCATCCTTATGATTTCGCTTTCTCCAATAATTTGACTTCTTTGGTTGTCGTATTCTTTTTTCTCTATTCTCTTCTAGCTCCTCAGTGAATTTTTCAACTTGTTTGATACTATTTTTAATTATTTTTTGATACAAATCCTTTGCTGTATCTTTTTCTTTAATCGAAAATTTTTCCTGGCTAATAATTGCTCCTGAATCAGCACTTTCATCCATTTCAAAGAAGGAAGTCCCACTCTCTTTTAACCCTAAAGATTTAGCCCAAATAAGCGGATGTCTTCCTCTATTTAATGGAAGTAGTGTTGGGTGAAATCCTATGATCCCTTTTTTTGGAAGATTCAAAAGTGGTCGCTTTATTAAATTTGACCATCCAAAACAATAAATAACATCCGGCATTAAGTTTTGAATCCATTTAAATGACTCATCGCTATTTATATTTTCAGTAATTAGATTGGGCAAATTAAACTTAGAACATATTGGAGTTAAATCGTAAAAATCTGAATTAATTTTAGAATCTTTTTTAGAAACTACACCTACAATATTGGCCTTTATCTTTATTAAATGTTCTAGAATTTTATATGAAAACAAAACCGACCCTACATAAATAATTCTCATTTTAATCATAAGTTGAAGAACTTTTTTTTCAATAAATCTTTTGGATTAATATTTTTTAGGATATCAACTATTTTAGAAGATACGTTTTGTGAACCATAGGGATTTTTAAAATTAGCTATTTTATTTTTAAACTCTTTTAAATTTGATTTCTCAATTGCTGCTAAAATTTCATTTGTTTCTGGAGGACAACTTATAACAGTTTCAGGCATTATTCTTCCCCTTTGACGATCTCCAATATTAATTGTTGGGATTTTAAAGTTTGGTACTTCAATCAATCCACTTGATGAATTTCCTATTACTGCATCTACAAATTTTAATGTAGAAAGATAGTTGATTTGCCCCATTGAAGTTATGGCTATTGAATTTAACGGATAAGCTTTAACAAACTGATTAATCATATCAATTATAATCCTGCCATTATTATCGGCATTAGGCATCGTGAAAATAAATAATGTCTCTGCATTTTTAATCTTCATTAATGCATCTAAAACTTGTTTGAATTTTAGTGATAATGGTTTTAAATCAAGTGTTTCTGGATGATAAGTGATAAGATAATTTTTGGTTAAAAATGAGAAATTCATTTTTTTTTCGACTTGTTTTTTAGTCAAAAACTTAATTCTATTTATATTTTCAATACCAAGAGCTCCAAAACAAAAAACATTATCAGGTTGTTCCCCAAGCTGAATAACTCTTTTTTCAAATGATTTCGTTGCTGTGAAATGCAGATGCGACATCTTTGTAATTGAATGTCTGATAGATTCATCAATCAAACCTTCAGTTGCTTCACCCCCATGACAGTGTGCTATTGGAATGCGAAGACTCATTGAGGCAATTGCAGCGGCAAGGATTTCAAATCTATCCCCTAGCAGTAAAATAATATCTGGCTTTAATTTAGAAAATGCATCAGCAATTCCAGAAATTCCTAATCCTATGCTTTTTGCAATTCCTGATCCTGAATCTGATGACATTAAACTTTCAACCTTATAATCAATATTAAAGCCATCTTTTTCGATTTGTTTGTATGTTAAACCAAATTCTGGAGACATATGCATACCTGTTACACATATTTGTAAATGAATTGTCGGTTCTTTTTTTAATGCTTTTAAGGTCCAGTATAATAATCCATAATCAGCTCTAGTTCCGGTAACGACACAAACCTTTTTCATATAAAATCATTAAGTTTTACTTCTTGAAATTGATTTACAGGCTGTTTTAAACTTTTCCCCAATAAATCGTCAATCTGCATTGGGCTAATTCCCCTTTCTGGTCTTAAGGCAATAAAATCCTCTTCTTTTAGCCTATTCCCTTTTTTAAGGGATTTAGCATAGCATAAGCTTTTTCTAATGATCTTTTTATTCTCAATTTCTGCTAGTGTGGGTATTTTTTCCCCAGTACCAGAAATAGATTGAGTAACCTCTCTTATCGATTTTACCATATAAATTAACTCATCGGGCTCTAAAGAAGCCTTATGATCAGGACCTGAAAGATTCTTATCTAATGTGAAATGTTTCTCAATTAATTTTGCACCTAATCCAACAGCAGCAATTGCAACTGATGTCCCTAAGGTGTGGTCTGAATAACCTATATCTATCCCAAATTCATGTTCAATAGTCTTCATGGCCTTTAAATTAACTTCATTTAGTGGAGTAGGGTATGCAGTCGTACAATGTAATATTGTAATTTCTTCTTTGGTTAAACCCTCTTGAAGAAAGATTTCAACTGCAGCTTTAATTTCTGGCATTGTGGCCATTCCAGTTGATATAATTACTGGTCTTTTTTTTCGAGCAATTTTACGCAATAAAGACTTATGAGTTATTTCTCCAGATGGAATTTTAAAAAATTTTTGTCCCAGTTGATCAAGAAAATCTATACTTTCTATATCGAATCCCGTAGAAAGAAAGTCAATACCTTTTTCATCACATCGCTGGAGTAATTTTGGATACCAATCTAGAGGGATTTCTAATTGCATCAGCATTTCAAACTGCGATTCTTTAACCAACGTATTCTCGCTCTGATAGGCTGCTTTTTGTACCTGTTTAGTAACTAATTTTTTTGGACTAAATGTTTGAAATTTAACAAAGTCTGCACCTGCCATTGCAGCAACATCAATTAATTTTATGGCCTTTTCTAAGTCCCCGTTATGGTTTACTCCAGCCTCCGCTATAATTATAACTCTATCTTTTATGATTTTTAATTTTTGATGGATTTCCAAATACTAGTGAATTATCCGGAATATTATTTAAGACTACCGAACCAGCTCCAACCACTACGTTTTTCCCGATACAAACATTTTCTCTTATTATACAATTTGCTCCAATAAATGTTCCTGTTTTAATTGTCACACCACCACAAATAACTGCTCCAGGTGCAATGTGAGATCCAGTTTCAATTTTACAATTATGTTCAATAATAGCTGCAGTATTTACAATAACATTATTACCAATTTCAACAGAATTATTAATAGATACATTTCGGCTTAAGAAATTTCCATATCCTATCTTAAGACTCTTTGAAATAGAAGTGTCTGGATGAATTACATTAATTTGTTTAAGGCTTTTAGAACTTAATAAGTCACTTTTACTCTTTCTAAGATGATTGTCACCAATAGCTATAAAATATAAATATTTAGACTTTAGGTATTCGAAATTACTTTTGTTTTCATCTCCTAAAAACTTAATTCCATGAATATTTTCTTCTTTTTCCACTAATTCTGAATATCCTTTAATTTTATATCCTTTAGAAATGATAATATCAACAATTTCTAAAGAATGTCCCGATAACCCAACAACGATAATTTCTTTGCTTTTATTAAATTCTAACATTGCTAGGAATATTAACAATTTTATTTTCTAAAAATAATGCATTCTTTTGTGAATCCTTTTGGCAAAGGGAAAACATTGGAAGCTTAAACAACAATTTCCAAATTGGTCTAGTCACTATTTTGAAACTATCTGTTTCTTTTAAAAAGCAATCTCTTTCCTTTTTGTCATCTAATAGAATTGGTATAAGCCAATAATTCCAAGTTGTATTTTTTGGAATTGGTACTAATTCAATTCCGATCGAAGGTAACTCTTTGACATAGAATTCATATAACTTTGTTTTCCTTTCAATTATTTTTTGAAATGATTCTATTTGTGCACATGCTAGAGCAGCATTTAGGTTTGGCATTCTAAAATTATATCCAATCTCATTATGAAAATAATGAAATTTACCTGAAGATTTTGCTGTAGATGAGATGTGTTTTGCTCTTTTGTATAAATTCTTATTTTGCGTTGTAATGCAGCCCCCACCTCCAGAAGTAATGATCTTATTTCCATTAAAACTATATGCTGAAAGAGCCCCAAAAGTACCAGCAAATTTGCCTTTGAATTTACTTCCTAAAGCCTCTGCAGAATCCTCAATAAGTGTTATATTCCACTCTTTACATATTTTTTTTATCTCATCAATTCTACACATAAATCCAAATGTATGCATTGGCAAACAAGCAGAAATTTTTTTGCCAGTTGATTTATTATAAGTGCCATTTTCTCTTTTTTCACCAAACTCTTGTAAAAAGGAGGATAACGATAAAGGTGACATTCCCATTGTGTCTTTATCTACATCAATAAAAATAGGCTGCGCTTTTAAATAAGCTATAGCATTTGAAGTTGCTACAAAAGATAGAGCCTGTGTTAAGACCTCATCATTTTGTTTTACATCAGCTAAAATAAGAGCAATCTGAAGAGCGGATGTTCCATTTACAGTAGCTACACAAAACTTACTATTTGTTAGAGATGAAATGTTTTTTTCAAATTTATCTATAAATTTACCCTTAGATGAGACGTTTGTAGTGTCTATAGCTTGATTCAAATATTTTTTTTCATTGCCTTTAAAGACAGGTTCATGTAACCCTATGGAGCCAGTGATATTTGTTTTTTCTCTTAAAAGTGAATTGAACTTTTTAGCTTTTATCATTACATTTTTTCATCTAAAAATTTTCCTTTTTCAATATGTTTAAAGTTTTCAACAACATCTTCAAAAATCTCTATTAAATGTTTTCTTGACCAATTTTTTTTTCTTTTAAAATCTTCTATTTTATTTTTAAATAATTCTACTCTTCCTTCTAATTCTGGCTTTAAATTATTTTTTATAATACCTATAGATTTAAATGAATCAAAATCTAATTTCTCAGATTTTGTATAAAATTCTTCGATACTTTTTTCTCCTGTAGTTTCTGATGATGAAAAATAACAAGGCCACTCTTTTGAATTTGTTCTATTAAACGCAAGTTCTCTTGCTTCATCTTCTGTTTTACATTTTAAAGCTTTATAACCATTGCTTTTTAAAAATTTTATTGCAAGTTGATTAAAGGCGAATAAGTGGTTCTCTTGGTTGAATTTTGGGAAAAAGATATCTCTATTATCCCCAAAAATACATGAAAGTAAACAGAGTTGCCCAGATTCCTCAAGCGTCACAAAATATCTTTTAATATCAATTGGTGCAACAATTGGCTGTCTTTTTTCAATTCTTTTTAAAAACCCGTGAACAAGAGATCCATCAGAAAATAATACGTTTGCAAACCTTGCCGAAGAAATAGATATCTCTAAGCTCTTTTTCATTGCAATTATCTCCATCATTTTTTTAGAAGCTCCCATCATATTAACAGGATTTGAGGCTTTATCAGTTGAAACACAAAAATATTTTTTTGTTTTATTTAAAATAGATTGATTAATTGTCTTTTCTGTATTAAAGACATTAGTTTGGATCATTCGCATTAAAGTGAAGGGATCTTTTTCACTTCTTACATGTTTCAATGCTGAAAGATTCAAAACATAATCGTATTCACCATCAGACTCAATAAAACGATCATATTCTAATGAATCGATATCCAACGCTAGTGTCTTAAAATCTTTGCATAGATAGCCTAAAGTACTTCTAACATCTCTTACCAGCTCAACAAGGTTATTTTCACTAATATCTACAACATGAAGCTTTACTGGTTGTCTTCTGAATATCTCTTTAACTATAGATTGCCCAATTGCACCAGCTCCCCCTAGTACAAGGAAAGTCGAATTAGTGACAATTTTGTTTAATTCAGATAACTTTATTTCAATATCCTTATTAAACAGAGAATTAGTTCTGTTTATTAAATTATAATGACTTATGTATTTATTAATTTTTTTATTTATTTATTGTTAATATTAAATTTTTTAAATTTCTGAACTAATTTTGATTGAAAATAACACTATAGATCTTTTCGTTAATTATTTCAAGTTTGGTAAAGAGTTATATGTATTTTAAAATACTTTATTCACCAAAAGATTTTAATCTAAATCAGCTCTCCAGATTCAACTTTATATATATAATCGCATTGATCAAGAGTAGATAAACGATGAGCTACTATTATAATAGTTTTTTTCCCTTTAAGTGAGTATATAGCTTTCATAACTTCTATTTCTGTCGATATATCTAGTGAACTAGTTGCTTCATCAAAAACTAATATATCTGGTTCATCATATAGGGCTCTGGCTATGCCTATTCTTTGTTTTTGACCTCCTGATAATTGAACACCATTTTCACCTACTTTTGTTTCAATTCCATTTGGTAATTCTTTAATAAAATTAGATAATTGAGCTATTTTAATGACTTTATCTAACTGTTTATAGTCTATATCTTTTTTTGCCTTTCCAAATGCTATATTTTCTGATATTGATGTATCAGATAAAAAAACGAATTGAGAAACATACCCTATAATATTTCGCCAAGAATTAATATTTTTAAAAATATTTACCCCATCTACTAATATTTCTCCTTTCGATGGTTTAATAAGAGTAACAAATAAATCAATAAGCGTACTTTTTCCTGACCCAGATGCCCCTTTGAAACCAATTGTTGATCCTTTAATTATTTCAAGATTTAAATTCTTAATAACAGGCTTGAAATTTGCTCCGTAACGGAAAAATAAATTTTTAATTAAAATTGAATTATTAAACTTAATTTTTGCACCCTGATTTAAAATCTCTAGATTATTAGTTGCATTTTCAAATTCGTTTATAACAATATCAGTTGAAGGTCTATAAAATTTTAACATTTGAAAGGATGATAAAATCTTTGTAAGAGATGGTAAAATCCGAAATGTTGCTGCTACAAATATTCCAATTGTTGGAATTATAGATTTTATATCTTGATCCAAAATAGAAATTAAAAGAATATAAAGAACTAATGTTATTATTGTAAAGAGTTCAAAAAAATAACGTGGAAAGGAGTTTAATGTATTGACTTTTGTTAGCGCCGAATTGATGCTAAATATTAAATTTTCAAATTTATAAATAAATGGTTTAACTACACCATACATTTTTACATCCTTTATGCCTCGCAAGCCCTCATGCAATGTTATTGACAATTTTTCTTCAAGTATTTTTCTTTGTTCTGACCAAAGAGAAATATAGAATTTAGATGCTCTAAAATAAATTACTGCTGAAAGCCCAAAAACTAGGCCAATAATTACGGTGCTTATAGGTTTGAACCAAATTAAAAATAATAAGATAGACGAAATTAAAAGTGATTCTGTTAAAATGACTAATAATGCATTTATGTATATGTGAAAGTAGTTGATTTCTATAATCAAGTTTTTTGATAAGATGGAAGAGTTTTTTTCTAAATGTGACTTATACTCTTGACTTAAATAAAGTTTATATAATTTATTAGAAAGATAACTATTAAGTCCATAGATCAACTTACTTTGTCTATAGATTAAAATTATAGAATATATTGTTTTGAATATGTAAATTAATACTATAGATAGTAAAAATAAAAATAAAATTTCTTGGTCTGTTTTTAATTTTATACTGGAAGGAAGGTAATCATTAAAAAATTTATTTGATCTAAAATCTTTGTTTGATATTACTTCTAATATTGGAAATAAAAGTCCAATGCCAATAAATTCAAGTATAGACGCAAAAAATAAAAAAACTGACATCAAGGCTAGCTTTCTTTTAAAATTTTTGGATAGAAAAAAATATATCCGTTTCAAATTTTTATCATTTATTTAGCCTTAAAAGTTTTATTTGGTCTATAATTGGTTTAACCTCAATATTTAACTTTTCTTTAGTTTTATTATTTGATAGACTCATATCTTTTGGTCTTTTAACCAAATCTTCTCTTTTTCCTATTGATTCTTTTTTTATTAATAATGGCGAAAAGTTCATTATTCTAGCTATCATTAAACCAAATTCATATTTAGATATTCTTTCATCACTAGCAATATTGAATATTCCCTTTTCTTTATTTTTCAAAAGCTCGATAATTATTCTTGCTATCTCATTTACATGAATAGGGGTAAAAAAAACATCTTCAAATAATTCTATTTCCTCTCCTTGATCAAGTGCATTTGTTATAAAATCTGAAAAGGAAGGTTTGTAATTTGGTCCAATTCCAAAAAAATTTGTTCTAATTATTAAGGAATCAGGATTATTATTAGCAACATTTTGATCTCCTTTTAGCTTTGTTTTTGCATATTGGTTTAAAGGAACTGGAATATCTAATTCGGAACTTAACTCTTTGGTACCATTAAATAAATGATCAGTTGAAATATGAATAAGTTTAACTTTTTCTTGAAAACAAGTTTTAGCAAGAATTAATGGCACTTCTGCATTTAAGTAATTTGCTTTAAGAGGATCCTTTTCGCATTCCTCGACATTTGTTAATCCAACGCAGTTAATTAACAAATCAATCTTATTTTTTAATAAAATTTTTTTTAATATGACTTCAGATATTTCTTTTATTTTAATAATATTACCTCTGCCTTCCTCAATTAATTGCTTATGCGTTGTCATAAAGATATTAAAACTGCCCTTCCAATTATTTGCCCAAATTGTTGCTAGTAGACTAGATCCCCCAAAAAACAGCACATTTTTCATATTTTAAAAATGGGTATATTTTTATTCCTCATTTTATTCAACTTATAATTTGAAAATTCATCCCAATTAGTTAAAACGGCAAAAGCATCTGATTTATCTATGGAAGACCTTAAGTTTTTGAATATACTGACTTGTTTCAATAACAAGTTTATTCTCTCAGAAGAACTTCCTTTGGTTTCTAATACATTTTTTAAATCCTCAATAATTCTTTTTTTCTTAACCATTGGATCATAAACTTGCAAAAAAGCACCAGCATTTAATAATTTTTCAGTAACATATATAGCTGGACTTTCTCTACTATCATTTGTATTTGCCTTAAAAGCCCAGCCTAGAATTGTGATTTTTTTATTTTTAACTATTCCTCCCATTCCATTTATTATTTTTTGAGAGAAGCGTGCTTTTTGATAATCATTTATTTTTACAACTTGATGCCAATATTCTGCAACTTCATGTAATCCATAATGATGACATAGATATGTTAAATTTAAAATGTCTTTCTGAAAACAACTACCTCCAAATCCTACAGAAGCTCTCAAAAAGTCTGGACCTATACGGGCATCCATTCCAATGGCTCTGGAAAGTTCTTTAATTTCTGCTCCTGTTTTCTCGCATAAAGCTGAAAGACTGTTAATAGATGAAATGCGTTGAGCCAACATCGCATTTGAAGCTAGTTTAGATAACTCTGAGGACCACACATTAGTAGTTAATATTCTATTTAAAGGAATCCAATTTGAATAAATATCGACTAAAGCTTGAACTGCTTTTTGTCCTGAGGGAGTTTGATCTCCTCCAATAAGAATTCTATCAGACTTAAATAAATCTTTTATGGCTGTACCCTCTGCTAGGAACTCGGGATTGGATAAAATTTCAAAATGATTAGTTTTATTTTCAGAAATTAAAATTTCTTTAATCTTCTCTGCAGTTCGGACTGGAAGTGTTGATTTTTCAATTACGATTTTATCCGATCTTGAAAATTTAGCAATATCTTTTGCGCAGGACTCAACGAAACTGAGGTCAGCAGCCATTCCAGCTCCGTCTCCTTCTTTTTTTGTTGGTGTATTTACCGCCATAAAAATCATTTCTGAATTTTCA
>MDSV01243202.1_pt1 | contig 41113 bp, 27 predicted proteins | sample 810851 | NCBI WGS metagenome assembly MDSV01 (sample SAMN05326640, study PRJNA326480) | marine metagenome | isolation source: seawater | place: Atlantic Ocean: North East | collected 2012 | reverse complement strand
TTTGGGTTTGTGGGCCCGTGCTGTTGCCGCAGTTGTCAGACGCCGTGAACGTCCGAGTCACGGTGTATTCGTTCTCGCACGCGCCGGAAATCGTGTCGGTGACTTCGGCGATTGTCACGATGCTGCAAGTTTCGTTCACTTCTGGCATCTCCAAAGGATGATCTGCATCGCACTCTGCCGTGTAATCGGCAGGGAAGGAGACAAACTCCATGGACGGCAAGAAGTTGACAGTGATGGTTTGCACACCCGTGGTGACGTTGGCGCAAGCGTCGGTGGCCGTGAAGGTGCGTGTCACCACGTACTGGCAATCAAATTGTGTGGTGTCGGTCTCGGTGACGAGGGTCACGTCGCCACAGCTGTCGAAGGCTTCGGCGTCCTCCATGGGGTGCACGCCGCCGCATTCAGCGGTGTAGCTGTCAGGGACATTCAAGGTTGGTGCCTCTTCGTCCGACACGATGATGATCTGCGTTGCGGTGGTTTGGTTGTCGCAATCGTCCAATGCCGTCCACGTGCGGTACAACACGAATTGGTTGTCGCAGAAGGAATCTACAGAATCCACGGACAACGTGATGGTGACGTCGTCGTCGGTTTCGTCAAAGGCTGTTGCGTCTTCGAGCACCACCGCGGAAGCACAATTGTAAAAGGCGTTCAAAGGGACAAAATCGAAGACCGGTGGGGTGACATCTTCCAAGTGGATGATGACTTCACCCGTCCCTTCGTTGCCGCAAGCGTCGGTGAAGGTGTACGTCCGAATGAATGTGGCAGCGTTTTCGTCGAAGTTGGGGTGAGACTGCAAGGCGCATCCTCCTGATGTGGGCGCGTCAAACAACGTGTACGGCTCGATGTATTCGCTGCAGTTGTCCGAGTACCAGGCAGGCACTTCGCCCAAGTCACCCAACTCTTCCCAAGGGGTGTCGGGGGGGTAGGCCCCGCCCACCGCGTATTCATGCGCTGGAATCGTGATTTCGGTTGCGCCGACATGCTCAGGTGGTGTGGTGTCTTGCACGTGCACGATTTGCACGTGTCCGTTGGTGTTGCCACATTCGTCCACCATGTCCCAAGTGCGGGTGAGGGTGAACTCGTTGTTGCAAGAGCCGTCCACGCGCACTTCCTCGAAGTTGACCGTCACGGGGCCGAGGTCGCAATTGTCGGATGCGGTGAGGGTGGCAGCAGATTGCAAGTCTTGGCATTCCACCGTGACCTCAGCCTCGGGGAGGTCTTCCACAAAGGCGGGTGGCGTGGTGTCCACAATTGTAATGAACTGGCTCGCTTGTTCCACGTTGCCGCAGTCGTCGGCCGTCACAAACCTGCGCTGGATGACAAAGTTGTTGGAGCATGCACCAGGCAAGGTGTCGACGCGCACTTCGAGATAGGGGTCTGACGTGCAGTTGTCCACCACAATGGCGTCCTCGAAAGGATGGTCGTCGCTGCATTCTGCCATGTAGTCTTCTGGAATGGTCAAGACTGGCGCCTGGGTGTCAGTCACTTGTATGACTTGGGCGTGAGCCACAGAATTGCCACACGCATCCTCCGCAGACCAAGACCGTGTGATGGTGTAGTTGCCGGGGCAGGCCGCGTATCCAATGGTTTCGTTGAACTCCACAGGGATTTCACCACAATTGTCCGTCACCGTGAGCACAGCAGCGTCAGGCGCAAACCCGCATTCCACTTCCATGTATTCCGGGGGCAATTCCTCGTTCCATTCTGGATCGATGGTGTCGACCACAGTGAAGGTTGCTGTGGTTGTTGCGGTGTTGCCACATGCGTCGGTGGCGGTGAAGCGCACGATGATGGCTGCATTGCCTCCGCATGTGACGGCGTAGCCCGCAAGGTTGTTGGTCCACGTGACATCGCCACAGTTCTCAACGACCACTGCTCCACCTCCGGAAGCGAGCCAAGGCCCGAGTTCTGTGGCGTTGCCTTCTCCGTCGCATTCCACGAGAAGGTCAGATGCTTCGCTCACCACCACTGGGGCGGTGTTGTCTTCCACGGTGATGGTTTGGACGTGGTTTGTTTCATTGCCACAATCGTCGGCGGCCACCCATTCTCGGAGGAGGGTGTATTCGTTGTCGCACGCCCCTGGAATCACCGTTTCGGTGAATTGCATGACGATGGTTTGGCAATCGTCGGTGGCCGTCAACACTGCAGCCTCCGGAATGTTGTCGCATTCCACTGTGAGTGCAGCTTCAGGCAAGACTTCGACAAACACAGGAGCTGTGGTGTCGGTCACTTCGATGGTTTGCACTCGAGGGTCGGTCTCGTTGCCACATTGGTCGATGGCCACGAAGGTGCGCACCAGCGTGAAGGATTGCGCACAGTCGCCTTCCAGGGTGTCCACAGAGATGGTGAAATCGACAGGGCCGCTGCATCCATCTGTGGCTGTGGCGCTGTCAAACGGACGGTTGTCGCTGCAATCGGAAACCAAATCTTCAGGGAAGGAATCCCAGGTTGGAGCCGTGGTGTCCACAACCGTGATGGTTTGGACCTGAGTCGAGGTGTTGCCGCAATCGTCTGTGGCGGTGAAGGTCCGCACAATGCTGTACGAGCCAATGCACTCGCCTGGCATCTCCTCCCGGTTTTCGACAATGACGATGTCTCCTGCCGCGGTGCAGTTGTCCGTGGCTGTGGGCTCGGGGAACACTTCCTCTCCGCATTCTGCCGTCTCGTCAGCAGGGAAGAAATCAAATTGCGGTGCCACCTCGTCCACCAATGTGATGAACTGGATGAAAGTCTCCACGTTGCCACAAGCGTCTGTGGCGCTGTACACGCGCGCAAACTGTCCCACGGGCTTCACACACCCCCCCGACGTTTCGTTGGTTTCCCAAGTCAATTCGAAGTCGCCGTACTCTTGGCTGGCGGTGATGTAGGATGTGGCTTCGTCGTAGGCGTCGCAGGCCACGTCGATGTCGTTGTCACCTTCCAAGGTGGGCGCGATGCTGTCCTCAAAGGTGATCTCCTGCATTTGGGTGTGCACGTTGCCACAGATGTCGGACACGCTCCATGTCCGTTGGATTTGGTAGGAGCCTTCGCCTTCCACCCCGCAAAGCCACTCAACCTCGCTGTCCACGAAGGTTGGGGTCAAGTCGGAGGTGTAGTTGGCGCAATTGTCTGCAGCCACTGGCAATCCCCCCACCGCTTCTGGTGAGCTGTCGGCGTTGCCGCTGGCGTCCAACACGAGCGTCACGTCCTCTGGGAAAAACAAGAATTCTGGGGCGGTTTCGTCCACCACAGGAATGAATTGTTCGGCGTAGGACACGTTGCCACATTCGTCGGTCGCTGTCCACTGACGGTACCATGTCCCGGCGCATCCACCACCCAACAAAACTGCCTGCACGTCAAACGTCACGTCGCCGTTGGATTCTTCCACGGCACCGCCTTCGTTCAACATGAAGGAGGGGTCGGCCATGAGTCCGGCCAAATCCCCGGTGCATTCCATGGGATCCAGGGATTCATTGGGGTTGGCCCAAACGGGAGCTTGAGTGTCCACAAGCACGACGTTCTGGGTTGCTGTGGCGGTGTTGCCACACGGATCAATCGCCGTGTAAGTTCGGGTGTAGACCAAGTCGCCAGAAAGGCCCAAGCATGGCTCGATGTTCGGGGTGACAGCAACGTCTTCCCAAGTCACAGACAAACTGGCATCCTCGCCGAGAATACACGCGTCCAACACCCAGAACTGGGCTTGAATCTCTCCCACAACAGAGTCTTGCATGTCGGCGGTCACCATCATGCTGCCGTTGCCCTCGTAGGCGGTGTGTTCCACTTCAAAGACGTAGGAGGCCCACAGGTTGGGCGCCTCCGTGTCGGACACAGTCAGGGTGAAGTTTTCAATGGTCACGTTGCCGCAGCGGTCCACGGCTGTGATTTCGCGGTTGACGGTGTAGCAAGGACCCCCGTCGTTCACCACCAACTCACTGTCCACCCATGAGACCTCCACAGGAGAGTCGATGTCGTCGCCAGCCAAAGACCAAGCGAGTGTGGCCTCGCCAGACCATGCCCCGTCGGTTTCAGTCCATTCCACAAGGCTGCAGTCCGTCACAGTGAGGCCAAAAGCAGCATCTTCACTGTAAGCACCACACGACATGTCCAACAACGAGTCGTCCAGGTCAAGAATTGGACTTTGGTCGTCCACCGTGTGCAGCGTTTGCACGAATGTGGTTTCATTTCCACATCCGTCCACCGCAGTGTAGGTCCGGGTGATCAAACCATAAGGGCTGCACCCTTCTTCCTCCACAACTTGGGTGAAGGTCAAAGCGTAATCTGCGCAATCCTCGGGCTGCACGGGAACAAAGTTCAAATCGCCACAAGCAATGTCGACGTCGGCTGGGACGCTGTCAAAGGATGGTCCTTCTGTGTCCTGAACCGTGATGATTTGGGTGTGCTGAGCCACGTTCCCCGCATCGTCGGTGGCTGTCCAGGTGCGGTTGATTTGGAATTGCGTGCTGCAAGATCCTTCAATGACTTGCTCGAAGAATTGGACCGAGCCACAATGGTTTTCGGTCGATGTGTTGCAGCTTGGGTAGTCGGGGTTCCAATCGGCGCAATTGTCGTCGATGTTGACACAAGGCACTTCGATGAACCAATCGTCACAGGTGTCCCCAACAATGTCGCTCCACTCCAAGGTTTCATCCTCGGGCGCGCCCAAGAAGACGGGCGCTGTGGTGTCCACACGCTCCCAAAGTTGGGACGCATGTTGAGAGAAGCCAGCCACGGGGTCGACCGCGGCATACACCAATTCCACGTATTCTCCGTCGCAACCAGGGGCTGCCACTTCAGGGGCAGTGGCGTCGGCAATGATGTCCCCTGTCAGGCCTGAAACGGGTGCGCCATTCAGCACACCTTGCCATCCAAACCATCCGCCGAAGCCGTACTCGCAGTTGTGGTTGTTGGCCCCATCGCCTAGCTGAAAGCGCTTGGTTTGAGAGGCCGGCATGTGGTTGAGGTAGAGCTCACCGGCCATGGACCCAGTACCGACAAGGCGGGACATGGTGTTCTTCAAGGTGTAAACTTGGATTTGAGCCGCGTCGATGTCACATTCGTCTTGTGACAACAGGTCCGCACCAGACTGGGCCTCGAGCCATTCGGCGGCGTTCTGCTCCGATTCGAAGTAGATGTCCACGTCGAACGAAATCGCGGGATCGTTGGCGTTGAGCACAGCACCTTGCAGGTGGGCGGTCCCGGATCCATGGTAACGGGTCAGCGTCAATGGATTGGCAGGGTCTTCCAAGAAGTAGTCTGACGCCGCACCTGTTTGGACACCCAAACCGTAGATGCGCAAGACTGCGTCTGGGCCTGGTCCATCTGCCGTGGTCAACGTGTGCGTCGACGTTCCAAGTTCGGTGAATGCGTGAACGCTACAGAAGACGTCCGATTGGTCGCAAATGTTGAGCGCTTCAGCTTCTGGGTCGCAGGTGAGCGGCAAATCTTCTTCGCATTCCACGGCTTGGTCGGTCAATCCGTTCAGGAAGTCGGACGCGCAAAAGGTCTCCACGTCGTGGTTCACGCTGAAGCAGCACAATGGTTCTGCGTTGATTTGTTCCGCATACCCAAAGACGTCAATTTCGATTTGGAGGGGTGCGCAGTCGCCGTCGTAGAATTCCAACAACGCCGTGCAAGCGCACAGGTCTTCCGTCCATTCACCCATGATGACCTCTGAGCCGTCCACCACGGCGTTCATGTAGCCACTCGGAGAAAGCACGACCTGGAAGTCGTCGGTCAACCCTGGGGCGAATTCGTCTTCGCCGCACGTCGATGAAATGCGAATGGGGAGGTTGTTGAAGTCAGAACCACAAAAATATCCAGCGCCAGGGCCATTGCAGACCCCGCATTCGTCAACGGCGCCGACGCATTCGTCGGCGTCGTCGCAAATGCCGTCTTCATCTGCGTCCGCAAGACATGGGCCTCCACATTCGCCGAGGGCGTCTTCGAAGATGCAGGAGCCGTCGTTTGTGTTGGCCTCAGGGTTGTAGTTGCAAGCCGCGGGCGCGTTGCATCCGGGAACGGCGGCAATGCAGGAGCCGTCGTCGTAAAACACAGAAGCAGAGTCGTAAGCCACGTAGTTGATGGCTTCAGGGTCTGTGCAAGTGCCGCACTCTCCGTCGCTTGAACACAGCAAGAAGGTCATGCGGATTTCGTTGTTGGGGTCGCCGTTCTCGAAGATCTGCACCGTCATTTGGCCTGAAAGCGTGCCTGCGGTGGTGATTTGAGCCACGGGAACCTTGAGGTCTTCATGGTTGGCGGCAATTCCGCTGTGCGTTCCATCTCCGTTCACCTCGGGCAGGTTGTACCACAAAAATCCAAACACATCGCCTGCCGTGTTGATGTTGGACCCCATGGGGGTGGCCCCGAGGAATTCGTTGGTCCAATCCACGTCGCCAGAAGAGTATTCCGGGTGAATGCCACCGGCCGTGGTGGCCCCCAGGGTGAGGTAGCTGTCGAACGCCAAATCAGGGAAAGATCCAAATACGGCAGGGTTGATTCCACTGGCATTCCAGAGTTGGTTGGCCGGGTGGTTGTACCATTCACCAGTTGAGGACTCCAAGACCATGGGGTTTTCCGCATCCCCGCTGCACGAGCTCAGGAAGTCGTCGTCGTTGAGCATGTGCATCGCCAAACGGTAGGTGGTTTGGCCTGCGAGCTCCCCTTCCGCATGCACGGCCACCTCTTCCACCTCCAACCAGTACCCCAACGGGGCGTCTGTGGAGCTGGTGACGACATTCGACAATTGCGGCGCGGCGCTGAGCGTCAGGCAAGACAGCACAAGGCAAAGGGTGAAAGTCAAAGTGTTCTTCATTGCCAAGAAGACTTGGGGTTGTTGTGCGAACGAAGCGTTCAACTTCAATTCAGGGGATGTGCTTTGGAGCAAAGCGCGCCTGGAGCGGTCCCGAAGGGAGGTCGGTGAGTCGTTCATGTTGGATGCAGACGGCATATGGTCCGTCTTATGCGAAAATAACACATAAACCTGAACAAATCAAACATAAATCTTGATTCGTCGGGCGAATACGCTTTTTGGTCAGTTTCCCAAATTTACGAATGGCCCACGGAGTTTAAAACCAGAGTTTTAGACAAAATGCCCACACGAAAAAGCCCCCGTGGGGAGGCTTGTCGAAGGTCCAATTTGGTGCGGTTACGCGACCACGTTGACAATGCGCCCAGGCACGACGATGACCTTTCGAATGGGCTTGTCCCCCAAGTTTTCCAGGGTCTTGTCGTGGGCCCGGATGAAGGATTCCACTTCAGGCGGTGGCATGGATGCTGCAAGCTCCACTTTGAAACGAACCTTGCCGTTGAACGACACGGGGTACGTCACCGAATCCTCCACCAAGAACGTGCTGTCTGCAAGGGGCCACGAAGCGTCGAGCACCGATCCTGTTCCACCCGCGGAAACCCAGAGTTCTTCTGCCAAGTGTGGGGCGTAAGGACTCAACAAGACCGCCAAAGGCTGGAGGGCGTTTTGTCCCACCGCGACTTGGGCGGAGGAGAGTTCGTTGACCGCAATCATGAGGGCGCTGACCACGGTGTTGAACGCGTGACGATCAAGGTCGTCTGTGACCTTGGCGATCGCCTTGTGGACGATTCGAAGGGCTTCTTCAGAAGCTTTGGCAGGCATGGGTCCATCGGCGAAGGCCTGGGTGTAGAGACGCTGCGTTTTGCGCAAGAAATTGTGCACTCCGCTGATGCCTTGGGTGTCCCAGGGCTTGTGCTGGGTGAGCGGGCCCAAAAACATTTCGTAGCAGCGCAAAGTATCGGCGCCGTAGCGCTCGACCAAATCGTCGGGCGTTTGCACGTTGTACTTCGACTTGGACATCTTCTCCACTTCGTGGCCGCAGAGGTAAGAGCCGTCCTCTTCCAAGATGAACTCTGCCTTGGCGTATTCAGGCCTCCAGGCGCGGAACCCCTCGAGGTCCAGCTTGTCGTTGTCCACGAGGTTGATGTCCACGTGCAGCCGTTGCGTCGCGTGGGCTTTGCGCTGGCTGTCCGTCACAAACGTGTCCGTGCCTTGGATGCGGTAGACAAAGCTGGAACGGCCCAAAATCATCCCCTGGTTGATCATTCCCTTGAACGGTTCGTCGAAGCCGATGTGCCCTCGGTCGTGCAGGAATTTGGTCCAAAAGCGTGCGTACAGCAAGTGGCCAGTGGTGTGCTCGGCTCCACCAACATACAGGTCCACTTGGCCCCAGTAATCGCTTCTGTCTCGGGCACAAAATGTTTCTTTGTTGTGGGGGTCCATGTACCGCAGGAAGTACCAACTGCTCCCCGCCCATCCAGGCATCGTGTTCGTCTCCATGGCGTCGCCTTGGAAGACTGGCCAGTCCTCTTTTGCGGCGCGGGCCAACGGTGGTTCGCCGTCTTCGGTGGGCAAGTAAGCGTCCACTTTGGGAAGCGTCACGGTGGCGTCGGTGATGCGCTGGGCGACGCCTTGCTCGTACTTGATGGGGAACGGTTCACCCCAATAGCGCTGGCGGCTGAAGACGGCGTCTCGGATGCGGTGGTTGATGGTGCGTGACCCCACGCCGTGGGCCGCCACCCAGTCGATGGCCAAGGGGATGGCGTCGGCGGCTTTCATTCCGTTCCATTCGCCGCTTTCACAGAGGACGGCCCCCTTGTCGGTGCACACAGCTTCTTGCGTGTCCACACCGTCAAAAATCGCCGGGATGTCCAGCCCAAAGTGCGTTGCAAATTTCCAGTCTCGCTCGTCACCTGCAGGCACCGCCATGATGGCGCCTGTGCCGTAACCAGCCAAGACGTAATCGGCAATCCACACGGGGATCAACGCGCCAGAAATGGGGTGCACGACGTGCCCTCCTGTGAAGATCCCAGAGATGGATTTGTCGCCTTGTCGGTCGCGCTCGGATTTGAGTCCAGCGGCGTTGACATAGGCGTTCACCTCTTGGCGCTGTGCGTCCGTCGTGAGCTGGGCGACCAAGCCGTGCTCCGGTGCGAGGACCATGAACGACACACCGTGAAGGGTGTCGGGGCGGGTGGTGAAGACGTCAACTTCTGCGCCAGAGGGGTCTGGTTGGCCCTGGTCGTCGGCGACGGCGAAACGCACCGAAGCGCCTTCTGAACGTCCAATCCAGTGGCGCTGCGCGTCCTTCACACTGTCCGTCCAATCCAAGCCGACCAGGCTGTCGAGCAGGCGGTCGGCGTACGCGGTGATGCGCATCATCCATTGGCGCATGGTCTTCTTGACCACGGGGTGGCCACCACGTTCTGACAAGCCGTCTTTGACTTCATCGTTCGCGAGCACCGTTCCCAAGGCAGGGCACCAATTCACCTCACTGTCTGCGAGGTATGCAATTCGGAAGGCCATGAGCACTTCGGATCGTTCTTGCTCCGACATGCTTTCCCAGTCGGTCGCGGTAAATGTCCCGTCGAAATGGGGCCCAAAATGGGGGAAGCTCAGATGTTTCCACCAGTGTTCGTCGCACGCGGCGTGGACGTTGAAGTTGCCGTTTTCTGCGAATGCGTCTCCGAGTTCGGATATGGGACGCGCTTTTTGGGCTTCCGTGTCGTACCAGCTCTCAAACAGTTCCCCAAAAATCCATTGGGTCCACTTGTAGTAGGTCGGATCGCTGGTGCGCACTTCCCGGGACCAATCGAAACAAAACCCGAGTTGTTCCAATTGGTCGCGGTACCTGGCGATGTTTTGCTCGGTCGTGACGGCCGGATGTTGGCCGGTTTGGATGGCGTACTGCTCTGCGGGAAGTCCAAAACTGTCGTACCCCATCGGATGGAGGACGTTGAACCCCTTGTGGCGCTTGTACCTCGCGTAGATGTCAGAGGCGATGTATCCGAGCGGGTGACCCACGTGAAGGCCCGCACCAGAGGGGTAGGGGAACATGTCCAACACGTAGTACTTGGGTTTGGAAGCGTCCTCGGTCACCTTGTAGGCGTCAGAATCCTTCCACGTGCGTTGCCATTTGGCCTCAATCGCCCGAAAATCGTAGTCCATGTGGCAAAGTTAATGCCCTAAACTCGACCTTCGCTTGTGATGAACCCCCTGAAATCACTGGAAGTGGGAGGTCGTGTTCCGCCTCAATTGCAGGGGCTGCTTCGAACCATCTGGCCAGGCACGACATGGTCGGTTGAAGGGTCGGATGCGGTGCACTTGACATTCGACGATGGGCCCGACCCCGAAGTTACTCTGTGGGTGTTGGACGTGCTGGCCCAGCACAGTGCCAAGGCGACGTTTTTTGTGGTGGGCGACCAGGCCGCAAAGCATCCTGAAGTTTTAGACGCCGTGTTGAGGGCAGGTCATGCGGTCGGGGGGCACACCATGCGTCACGAGAAGGGTTGGTGCACCGAAACCGTCACATATGTGAAGTCGGCGCTGGAATCCATCGATGGATTGATGCCTCTGTTTCGTCCGCCTTACGGGAAGCTGACGCCGGCTCAGGCGCGGCACATTGGGGTGCACGCCGACCTCATCATGTGGGATGTGTTGAGCGGCGATTTTGCCTTGGACGTGCACAAGGCACGAGAGGTGTCTTCGGCCCAAGCCCGGCTCCAACGGCGCACCAAGCCCGGCAGTGTGGTCGTGTTTCACGACAGTGCCAAGCATGCTGCAGGTCTCAAGGCGTTGCTTCCAGACTACCTCGTCTGGCTGTCCCAAAGCGGTGTTCCGATGAGGGCCCTCAGCCCTTCTCCGACGCGGCGGCTTCCCGAAGAAGCTTGAGCTTTGCTTTGATCTCGTCGATTTCGCGTTGGTAACCGCGGATGGTTTTTTGGGCTTGTTCGCGGATCGAGTCGGCGCCTTTCCCCGTGAAGCGTTCCATGTTTTCCTCGGTTGACGTGATGCGCTGCTGCAAGCGTCCGATTTTGTCGCGGAGGATGCTTTGCTCGCGACGCAGGTCACGAGAGTCGCCCGATGCCAGCTTCTCGATGCGCTTGGAGTAGGTCTGCACGCTGCGTTCTGAACGGGCGGCGCTGAGGGCGTCGTAGTGCTTGTCCATGGCGGTGCGAAACCGCTCCATGATGCTGTCGAGGCTTTTCCGGGGTATGAAGCCAATGTCACGCCATTCGGTGCTGAATGCCTTCAGGGTCTCGAGGTCGGCATTTCGGTTGTCTGAGAGGGTGAATGCCTCGATTTTCTCCAGCAACGCCTGCTTCAAGGCCAAATTCGCTTTCTCTTCCTTGTTGCGGTCGGCAAACTGGGCCTTCTTCGCTGTGAAGAACACATCTTGGGCAGTCCGGAAACGCTTCCAAAGCTTGTGCTCGTCGCCTGGAGCGCAAGGTCCCGCAGTTTTCCAAGCTTGTTGCAATCGGACCATCGCGTCGGACGTGGCTTTCCAGTCCGTGCTGGACTGAAGGGTCTCAGCTTCTTCGATGAGCTTGACTTTTTTCTCTTTGGCCACCTTGCTTGACGCTTTGACGCGGTCGTAAAAGACCTGCTTGCGCTCGAAGAACACGTCGGCCGCGTCGCGGAACTGGCCCCAAAGCGCTTCGTTGTGCTCCTTGCCCGCGAAGCCCACGGTTTTCCACTGGCCTTGAAGCTCCACCACCTGTTTGGTGGCGGATTGCCAGCCTTTGTGGTCGGTGACGTCTTGGGTCAGGACTTCCTGGAGGGCGGTGATCAGGGCCTCCTTTTGACCCTTGTGCACGTCGAATTGGGCACGGATTCCGTCGTAGTAAGACTTGACGGCATCGAACGTTTCCCGGGTCAGCCCAAAGAAATTGTCCGCCAATTCTTGGTAGGTCTCGCGCGGCGAGGGCCCCACGTCGAACCACTGTTTTTGGAGTCCACGCGCCAACGTCTCGCGTTCCTTGAGGTCTTCGATGGTGGCGAGCGTTTTGGCTTGCTCGATCAACCCCTGTTTCAACACCAAGTTCTTCTGCAAGTCGTGTTCTTGGAGCTGCTTGTAGATGTTGATGTTGTAAAAGAACTCGTCCCGGAGGCGGTGGTATTCGTCGTGAACTTCTTTGTAGCGGTCGCCAGGAACGTCGCCGGTGGCTTCCCATTTCTCCCGCACCTCGTTGAACCGCGCGAAGGCCGCCCCGATGTTTTCTTCTTCTTGGATGGTCTTGCGCAGCTCGTCAATGAGTGCGGTCTTCACTTCGAGGTTGGCCCGCTGTTCCTCTGCAATGCGCTGACGCCAAACCTTTTCACGTTCCTTGAAATGGATGACCAATTCATTGAATGTCAGTTCTTCAGGGCTTGGTTTGAATTCGAATTTTTCGTCGGCCTCATGTTCTTCCTTCTCCCAAGCGTCTCGTTGGGTGCGGAAGTCATCTTGAATCAGACTGCGAAAGGAATCGATCTCGGCGCGCACATCCTTGCGGATGGCCTCCAAATCCTCGTTGGTCAAGAGGGTTTGGATACGTTGCAAAATTTCTGACCGCATGGCGGTAAAGTTGAGGGTGTTGAGGACCGCAATTTACGGGGTTTTGATGCACCTTCCGTGTGTGGAAAGCGAATTGAAGGAGCCCAAACCCCCTGCAGCCGTGCTCGAGCGCATGCGGGGGTGGTGCGGATTGAGGGACAGGTCGGAACGGGAAGCGCAGGAGAAATTGAATGGCTTGTTGGCCAAAATGGACCCCATTCCACCCGCCACGCTCCGGGAGCAATGGGTGTGCGACTGGCTGGACCTTCTCCTGGAGGAAGGCAGCTTGGACGACGCGCGCTGCGCAGAATCCTACGTGCGGGTGCATTTGGAACACAAGTCGTGGGGCCCTTTGAAGATCAAGGCGGGCCTGGCCGCCCGTGGGGTGGCCCGCATTCACGTGGACCGTGCCCTGGCCCAATTCGACGAGTCTCGCTGGCAGCGCGAGGCCGATGCCTTGGCGGCGCGTCGCGTGGACGAGTTGGCGACACGCCGGCCGCGGGTGGTGCGGTGGTTGTTGGGTCGTGGATTCCCCCAGCGCATGGTGCTGAACGCCCTCGACCGCGCGAGACAAGGCTGAGCACATGGCCTTGGGCTCGGGCGCGTACTTTTGTCCCATGTTGACGATGGACCAAATCGCAGCCTTGGGCAAGCGCGTTGATGAGTTGAAAGGCTACCTCGGCGTGGAGCAGAAGAGGATGGAAATCGCCGAGGACGAGAAGCTCACCCAAGACCCCGAGTTTTGGAACGACCCCAAGGCGGCGGAAAAGGTCATGAAGCGCATGCGGAACAAAAAGGGTTGGGTCGGATCTTACGACAGTTGCGCTTCCGCGGTGGAGGACATCCAGGTTCTTCATGAGTTCATGAAGGCGGGTGAAGCGGAGGAGTCGGAGGTCAATTCGGCCTTCGAGGCAGCTCAAACGGCCATCGAAGAGCTCGAATTCAAAAACATGTTGAGTGCCGAGGAAGACAGTTTGAATGCCGTGATGCAAATCACCTCGGGTGCTGGCGGCACAGAGAGTTGCGATTGGGCGTCCATGTTGATGCGCATGTATCGCATGTACGGCGACAAGAATGGCTTCAAGGTCAAAGAACTCGACCTCCAAGACGGGGACGTGGCTGGCATCAAGCAGGTGACCATGGAGTTTTCGGGAGATTTTGCCTTTGGCATGCTGAAAGGGGAAAACGGGGTGCACCGTCTCGTGCGCATCAGCCCGTTCGACAGCAACGCCCGGCGCCACACCAGCTTTGTCTCTGTCTACGTGTATCCCTTGGTGGACGACACCATCGACATTCATGTCAACCCAGCTGACATCGCTTGGGAAACATTCCGCTCCGGCGGTGCAGGGGGGCAGAACGTGAACAAAGTCGAAACAGGCGTCCGCTTGCGTCACGCGCCGACGGGCATCATCATCGACAACACAGAAACGCGCTCCCAGCTCGGGAACAAGGAAAAGGCCATGCAGCTTCTGAAGTCGCAGTTGTACGAGATGGAGATTGCCAAGCGCAACGAGGCCCGCGCCGAGATTGAAGCTGGCAAAAAGAAAATCGAGTGGGGCTCGCAGATTCGGTCCTATGTGATGCAGCCCTACAAAATGGTCAAGGACGTCCGTACCGGACACGAGACTTCCAATGTCGACGCCGTAATGAACGGCGACATCGATGGATTCCTTCGGGCCTACCTCATGGGGGAAGGGGCCGGAGCCGACCACAGTGACGACGTGTGATCGTCCCCATTCAATTGACTTACCCGACCACATCCAAAACCAAAGACCATGTCGACCCGCATCGAAAAAGACACCCTTGGTGAAGTTCATGTGCCCGCGGACAAATACTGGGGCGCCCAAACAGAACGCTCACGAAACAATTTCAAGATTGGCCCTGTGGGCTCGATGCCCATGGAGGTGGTTCGCGCCTTCGCTCATTTGAAGCGCGCCGCGGCCCTGACGAACGCAGAGCTTGGGGTGTTGGACGCCAGCAAGAAGGACTTGATTGTTGCGGCGTGCGAGGAGATCCTCGCGGGCAAGCTGGACGACCAGTTTCCGTTGGTCGTGTGGCAAACCGGGTCAGGCACCCAGAGCAACATGAACGTCAACGAAGTCGTGGCCAACCGAGCCCATGTCTTGGCAGGGGGCGTCTTGGGCCAAGGGGAGCGCCCCGTCCACCCCAACGACGACGTGAACAAGAGCCAAAGCTCCAACGACACGTTCCCCACCGCCATGCACATTGCGGCCTACAAGGCCGTGGTGGAAACCACCCTCCCAGGGGTGGAGCGATTGCGCGACGCGCTTCAGGCCAAGGCCGATTCGTTTCAAGACATTGTGAAGATTGGCCGCACCCACGTGATGGACGCGACGCCCTTGACCTTAGGTCAGGAGTTCGGCGGTTACGTGGCGCAGCTGGAGTTTGGCATGAAGGCCCTGCGCAACACGTTGCCCCACCTGGAGCAGTTGGCCCTGGGGGGCACGGCGGTGGGCACCGGCATCAACACTCCTGACGGGTACGATGTCCTTGTGGCCGCGCACATCGCCAAATCCACCGGTCATTCATTTGTGACGGCCGAGAACAAATTTGAAGCGCTCGCGGCCCACGACGCCATCGTGGAAACGCACGGCGCATTGAAGCAGCTCGCCGTCTCGCTGAATAAAATCGCCAACGACATCCGCATGATGGGGTCTGGCCCGCGGTCGGGCATTGGCGAGTTGTTGTTGCCTGCCAACGAGCCAGGGTCAAGCATCATGCCTGGCAAGGTCAACCCCACTCAATGTGAGGCCATGACCATGGTGTGTGCGCAAGTGATGGGCAACGACGTCGCGGTGACTGTGGGCGGGACCCAGGGCCACTACGAATTGAATGTGTTCAAACCGATGATGGCCAGGAACATGTTGGAGTCGGCGCGCTTGATTGGAGACGCTTGTGTGTCCTTCGCGGCACATTGCGTGGACGGCATCCAAGCCAACGAATCCCGCATCGCCGAATTGGTAGGCAATAGCTTGATGTTGGTGACGGCACTCAACCCCAAAATTGGGTACTACAAGGCCGCTGAAATCGCGGGCAAGGCCCATGCCGAGGGCACCACATTGAAGACCGCGGCACTCTCCACAGGCTACCTCACCGAGGAGGAGTACGACGCATGGGTGGTTCCAGGAAACATGGTGGGACGACGCTGAGGCTCACACCAACGGCTCTCCTTTTTCGCGCTTCAATTCTCCCACCAGAGTCTTGACCCATTGCTCGTCCGAAACTGGGCACACCAAGAGGGCGTGCGGGGTGTCGACCACGATGAAGTTTTGGAGGCCTTTCAGCGCCACGAATTTGGTTCCCGCCTCGGATGAATTTCCGACCACCAAATTGTGGGAGGCGTCCACGGCGCGCAACTCAACGTTGGCCGCAGCATTGCCCTGCTCATCCTTCTTCAACTTTTCCTTGAGGCTGCCCCAAGTTCCCAAATCAGACCACCCGATGTCGCACAACACGACTTGCACGTTGGCCGCCTTTTCCATGATGCCATAGTCGATGCTGATGTTCTCACAGTTCCCGTAGACCGCCGCAAGGGCTTGGGTGTCGTCGAGATCGAGTTCGGCAAAGTCGTGAAGCATGTCAGGCAGGTGGTCTGCAAAGGCGCGCTGGATGTTGCGCAAGGACCACACGAAAATTCCGCTGTTCCAGCAGAAGTCACCCGACGCCAAAAACGCCTGCGCGGTCTCTAAATCTGGTTTTTCCGTGAACGTCTTGACCGGTCGCACCTCGGCGCGGTTGGCGTCGAGTGGCTCTTCGTGTTGGATGTAGCCGTAGCCTGTGTCGGGGCGTGTGGGTTGGATGCCCAAGGTGACCAGGCTGTCGCTGTTTCGTGTGGTCTGCAAGGCCTTGGAGCACACGTCAAGGAATCCCGACTCGTCCAAGATCAAATGGTCGGAAGGGGCCACGACCATGGCCGCTTCGGGATCGCGAGACGCGACCACGGCATTGGCATAGGCAATGCAAGGGGCTGTGTTGCGCATGAAGGGTTCACAGAGGATGTTTTCCTCAGGCAACCCAGGCAAGTGTTGAGCCACCTGATCCTTGTAGCGCGCGTTGGTCACCACCAAAATGTGGTCGGCCGGCACGAGCTTTTCCAAGCGGTCGAACGTCATGCGGATGAGTGAGCGCCCCGTGCCCAAAATGTCCAAGAATTGTTTGGGTTCTTCCGAGCGGGACATTGGCCAAAAACGGGAGCCGATGCCTCCGGCCATGATGACGGCGAAGGTGTTGGGAATGTGAGCCATGGTTGTCAATGAGGGGGTTGGACAGGCACAACCCACTCCGGACAGGTGGGGCACTTGCCGTTCGTCGACTTGGTTGTGGTGCATCCCAGACAAGTCAAACACACCAGAATCAAAGCGGCCGCGAGAACTCGAAAGAGGTTCAGGTTCATGACCGTGAAGTTAACTCTTACCTTCGGGGCATGGGTCTCTTTTTCCACATTGGGCGTTACGTGTCGTTCCTGCGAAGCGTGCTGAGGCGTCCTGAAAAGGCGTCTGTGTTTCGGCGCCTGCTTGCGGAAGAAATGGCGGCCATTGGCCTCCAGAGTTTGGGGATTGTGGCTTTGCTTAGCGTGTTCATGGGGGCCGTGATTTGCATCCAAACGGCCCACCAAATCGGAGGCTGGATTCCGGTTTACACCATCGGTTTTACGGTGCGACAGACCATGATCTTGGAGTTCAGCCCCACCTTGATTCCCGTGATCCTGGCAGGCAAGGTGGGCTCCAACATTGCGTCTCAATTGGGCACGATGCGCGTGACCGAGCAAATCGACGCACTGGAAATCATGGGGGTCAACAGCGCAGGGCACCTCGTGTTGCCCAAAATGTTGGCTGCGCTCCTTTGCATTCCCTTCTTGGTCATTCTAAGCATGGGCTTGGGCATTGGAGCCGGAGCCTGGGTGGCGGTGTCGGCAGGGTTGAGCTCCATGGCCGACTTCGAATACGGCATGCGCATCGATTTCAACGCATTCGACGTCACGTACGCGCTGCTCAAGACATGCGTCTTCGCCTTAATCATCAGTTCAGTCAGTGCCTACCACGGTTACCACACCTCAGGCGGCGCCCTCGAGGTGGGCCGGAGCAGCACCAAGGCGGTGGTGTACGCAGTGGTGATTGTGATGATCGCCAATTTGTTGTTGACCCAAATGTTGTTGGGCTGATTCTTGGGCCATGATTGAAATCCACCGCTTGTCCAAATCCTTCGGAGACCAACAAGTCCTCCACGACATCTCTGCCACATTCCATCCCGGCAAAGTCAACTTCATCATTGGCCGAAGCGGTTCTGGGAAGAGCGTGATGACGAAGTGCACCGTGGGGTTGCTCGAGCCGGACCAAGGGCACGTGTCCTACAATGGGCGTGACTTCACCGCCATGGACCGCTCCGGCCGCAAGTCCGTCCGCCAGGAAATCGGCATGCTCTTCCAAGGCAGCGCCCTTTTCGACAGCATGACCGTGGAAGAGAATGTGGTGTTCCCATTGCGCATGTTCACGGACCACAGCGAGGCGGAGATGCGCGACCGGGCGGCGTTTTGTCTCGAGCGCGTCGAGCTTCCAAAGGCGGCAGCCAAATACCCCTCCGAACTAAGTGGGGGCATGCAGAAGCGCGTGGGCATCGCCCGGGCCATTGCCATGAATCCGAAGTACTTGTTTTGCGACGAACCCAACTCCGGGTTGGACCCACAAACGTCCATCGTTATTGACAACCTCATTGGGGACTTGACTGCGGAATTCAACATGACCACCGTGGTGGTGTCCCACGACATGAACAGCGTCATGGAAGCGTCGGATTTCATCCATTTCGTGCACCAAGGTCAAATCGCATGGCACGGGCCCTCGGACGATCTGCTTCATGCGGAACATCCCGAACTTGAGGCCTTCATCTTCGCCTCCAAACTCATGAAGAAGGTTCGGTCCCCCCCCCCGTCCAAGCCATGAGCGAGCGATTTGAAACGTACAATCTCCCGAGGTTGAGCGACGAGGAGATGGTTGTCGAAAGCCGCGCATTCTATGAGGAAATGAACACGCGGCGCAGTGTGCGGAAGTTTTCTTCGGACCCCATCCCCCTGGAGGCGGTGCGCAACTGCATCGACACGGCTGGCACAGCGCCGTCGGGGGCGCACAAGCAACCCTGGACGTTTTGTTTGGTCACCGATGCGGCGCTCAGGAAAGACATTCGGAAAGCGGCCGAGGAGGAAGAGTTCAAGAATTACCACGGCCGCATGAGCGAGGTGTGGTTGGAGGACCTGAGGCCCTTCGGCACAGATCACATCAAGCCCTTCATCGAGGATGCGCCTGCCTTGATAGTGGTGTTCAAACACGTGCACGACTCGGTGGACAGCAGCGGCAAGAAGCCCAACTATTACGTGAACGAGAGTGTGGGCATCGCAGTTGGCATGTTGTTGACTGCCCTTCACCGCATCGGACTGGTGGCCTTGACCCACACGCCGTCCCCAATGGGATTTCTGGCAGAAGCCTTGGGGCGCCCGAACAACGAGCGGGCGTTTTTGAACATCCCCATTGGATTCCCTGCGGCTGGGGTGGAGGTTCCGGTGTTGTCTCGCAAGGCCAGGAAGGACGTGCTTGTGGAGCATCACGGGTGACGGTTATCCCTGCGAATTCGTTCAAAAGTTTCACACAGGCTTGTGAAGGCCTAGAAACGCGCCGTTAATTTGCGCCCGAATTCAAACAGCACAATCTTTTATCATGTCTGATATTCAAGAAAAAGTCACCGCGATCATCGTGGACAAGTTGGGCGTCGATGCAGGCGAAGTTTCCACTGAAGCGTCATTTACCAACGATTTGGGCGCGGACTCTTTGGACACCGTGGAATTGATCATGGAGTTCGAGAAGGAATTCAACATCGCCATCCCAGACGACCAAGCTGAGAAGATCAGCACTGTGGGCCAGGCGGTCGATTACATCTCCAAGAACGTCGGCTAAGTCCAGCTTTCGGACTCAGCTCAACCACCGCTGTTTTGGAACTTCGTCGCGTCGCAGTCACGGGCTTGGGGGCCTTGACGCCCCTCGGCAATGACGTCCAGTCTTTTTGGGCCAACTTGGTTCAAGGGCGGAGCGGAGCCGCGCCGATCACGCGATTTGACGCGACGAATTTCAAGACACAGTTTGCATGCGAGGTCAAAGGTTTTGACCCCTCTGAGTGGATCCACCGCAAGGATTCACGAAAGATGGACTTGTTCACACAGTATGCCGTGGTCACTGCGGAGATGGCGTTGAAAGATGCCGGTCTGTCTGCGGAAGAAGGTGGCAACCTCGATCCAGACCGGGCAGGGGTCATTTGGGGTTCTGGCATTGGAGGTTTTCAGACTTTCATGAACGAAGCCAAGAACTTCTACACTGGAGACGGCACCCCCCGGTTTTCGCCGTTCTTCATCCCGATGATGATCACGGACATCGCGCCTGGTCACATCAGCATCCGCAACAACCTTCGTGGGCCCAACTACGCCACAGTGTCGGCATGCGCGAGTTCCACGCATGCGTTGATTGACGCGTTCAACACCATCCGTCTCGGCAAGGCCGACGTGGTGGTGACGGGCGGATCAGAGGCGGCTGTGACGGAAGGGGGCATTGGCGGATTTAACGCATTGAAGGCCCTGTCCACACGCAACGACGACCCTGCTCGAGCTTCGCGTCCCTTTGACTCAACGCGCGACGGATTTGTTCTTGGTGAGGGCGGGGGCGGCATCATTTTGGAAGACCTCGAACACGCCCGTGCCCGTGGTGCCAGGATTTATTGTGAAATGGTGGGTGGTGGCATGACCGCAGATGCCCACCACATCACAGCGCCACACCCTGAGGGTTTTGGGGCACGGAACGTGATGAAAAACGCCATGGATGACGCCGGGATGACTCCCGCAGACATCGACTACGTCAACGTGCACGGCACATCCACCCCGCTTGGAGATGTGGCGGAGGTCAAGGCGATTCAGCAGGTGTTTGGCGAGGACGCTTACAAGCTGAACATCAGTTCCACCAAGAGCATGACAGGTCATTTGCTTGGCGCCGCGGGTGCCGTGGAAGCCATGGCGTGCATCATGTCCATCGTGGACCAGGTGGTGCCCCCCACCATCAACCACGAGCACGAGGACGAGAATCTCGACGCCAAGCTGAATTTCACCCTGAATCAAGCCGAGAAGCGCCCAGTGCGCGCGGCGTTGAGCAACACGTTTGGCTTTGGGGGCCACAACGCTTCAGTGGTGTTCAAGGCCTTTTCATGATTCGTACAGTTCTGCAGCGGTTGGGACAGGTTTCCCAGTCGGGGCCGGACAGAGACATCACGACCCTTGTGCGTCGAGAGTTTGGTCTGCGCACCAGGGCGAGGAACCGGGGTGCGTACGATGAAGCTTGCACGCACAGCTCTATGCTGGACGGGGACAAGACAGGATTGAAGAGCAACGAGCGTCTTGAATTTTTGGGTGATGTGGTCTTGGACATGACCATGGCCCATTACCTCTACAGGAATTTCCCGGAGGCCCAGGAGGGGGAGTTGACCAAACGGAAAAGCCGCATCGTCAACCGCAAGAACCTCAACTTGCTGGGCAAGAAAATGGGCTTGCACCACCTCATCAAGGCCAAAATGCGCCGCGAGGACATTCATGACACCATGGTGGGCAACGCGCTTGAGGCCTTGATCGGCGCAGTCTACCTCGACCATGGGTTCGACAAGACCAGGAGCGCGTTGTTGGCCATGTTGAAGCGCCATGGCCTTGAAGATCAAGTCAACGAGACACGGGATTTCAAGAGCAAGCTGCACCATTGGGCGTCCAAGCGCAAGAAGAAGTTGACGTTTGAGGTGATTCGCGACGACAGCAACGGAGGCGAGGAGCGTTACGAGATTTCTGCCAAGATCAACGGTGAACTGTTGGGCATTGGCATTGGACGGAGCAAGAAATTGGCCGAGCAGGCGGCTGCGCGTCGGGCCTGGAAAAAAGTGTTCGACCGCCGTCAAGGGGATTCCAAACGCGCGGAAGCAAGCTCCGAAGACAACACCAAGTCCAAGCCCAAGCCGCAGCGTCGCAGACGCCGCAGGAAACCGACCCCCAAAGACTGACCATGCTCCACACGCTGGAATGGGAATACGTGCCGGATTATGAGTTGTTTGGGCTGAGTTCGACCTCCGGATGCCACCGTTTGGCATGGTCGATGAACAAGGCGTTTGGGTGGGCCATGTCGTGCGACCAGGATGTGGTGTCTACACATGGCCGCGAAACCGAGACGGTCCATCCATCCATGAGGTACGTCAACGAAGCCGATGGCATCGCGGTGACGTTGGTGCTGAACAGACTGCCGGAGGGCATGCTCTTGGAGGGAGTTTCGGGGCTGGACTTTGTGGTCTTGCTCAACCACCACGAGCTGGCCGCCCATGAATTCCTAACCCAACTCCGTCAACTTCGTGAAGTCTCTTACGCCATTGCGTTAGATCCTGAGGTGTCGGGGGCCATTGAGCCCCTTTCAGTGTTCGATTGACACCTCCGATTGAAGAAATATCTGCGAGACAACTTGCGGAAGTCAGAACTGCCCCATTTTTGCATTTCGCTGAGGAAACGCCCTCGCACACCTTACGCGCCCAACTTATGACGCAATCTGCAGCCAAAGCCAAAAGCACCAAAATTGTGGCCACCCTCGGCCCCGCCTCATCCTCTGAAGACATCTTGAGGACGTTGATTCACGAAGGCCTCAATGTGGCACGAATCAACTTTTCCCATGGGTCGCATGACGTGCATGGGGCGACCATCGACACCGTGCGCCGTTTGGATGAAGAGCTCGGAACGTACACCTCTGTGTTGGCCGACTTGCAAGGCCCCAAGCTGAGGGTCGGAGACATTGAAGGTGGAGAAATGCTTTTGCTGGAAGGAGAAACCTTGGTCGTTCGTGTGGGAACGGAGATGGGACGGGATGGGGTGGTGTACACCGATTACGCGGCCTTCGCAGCCGATGTACAGCCTGGAGAACGTGTGCTTATGGACGATGGCAAGCTCGCCTTGCGCGTGACCGAGACCAACGGCAAGGACGAGGTGAAGTGCGAGATTGTGCACGGCGGACCGTTGCGACCTCGTAAAGGGTTGAACCTGCCCGAAACCGAGGTGTCGTTGCCTTGCATCACGCCGAAGGACCAAGCGGATCTCGAATTCGCTTTGTCGAAAGATGTCGATTGGATCGGGCTCTCTTTTGTTCGGCAAGCGTCCGACATCCACGAGCTGCGGGATCAAATCAACGAGGCGGGCAAGCACGCCCGCATCGTGGCCAAGATCGAAAAACCCGAGGCCATCGACGATTTCGACGCCATTCTAAAAGCGACAGACGCTGTAATGGTGGCCCGTGGCGACCTGGGAGTCGAAATGCCCATGCAGGAAGTGCCGCTGTTGCAAAAAGACATCGTGCGCAAGTGCATGGCCAAGGGCAAGCCCGTCATTGTGGCGACGCAAATGCTGGAGAGCATGATTGAATCGGCCACGCCCACGCGGGCGGAGGTCAACGACGTGGCCAACGCAGTGTTGGACGGCGCAGACGCGGTCATGCTCAGCGGCGAAACCAGTGTCGGGAAGTACCCCGTGAACGCCGTGAGTGCCATGCGGCAAGTCATTGAAAACATCGAATCGAAGGGGTCGGTGGGCCGGCACGAGCGTCCCCCTTTGCACCCGGACGACGAGCGTTTCATCTCGGACAGCATGTGCTACAACGCATGCCGCTTGGCACGTCGGGTGAATGCTGCCACCATTGTGACCATGACGTTTTCAGGGTACACCGCCATGCAAGTGAGCAGCCAGCGCCCGTCCGCCACGATTTATATGTTCACCGCCAACCCCAAGGTGTTGAGCCAAATGAGTTTGGTCTGGGGTGTGTATGCGATTCCTTACACGAAAATGGTCAGCACCGACCACACCATCGCGGACATCAAAGCTCTGTTGCTCAAGGAAGGTAAAGTGAAGGACGGCGATTTTGTCATCCACCTGGCGTCCATGCCTATTGCCGACGCTGGCATGACCAACATGGTGAAACTCAGCCGCGTCTGAGTTTTTGTCTGCAGGGCGCCAAACGGGCGTGGTTTATCTTCGCGGGCGCAGCCCGCGGCGACTTGCGGGAGGCCTTTTTTGAGAATCTCCCAACCGACCCCCGATGGCGTTGAAATTTCCGGAACGTGGCCCTTTGAATTTGCCTGCACTCAGCGAGGAGTGGCTGGCCATTTGGGACGACGAACACACCTTTGAGCAGAGCGTGACGACGCGTCCGGCAGACAAGCCTTACGTGTTTTTCGAAGGTCCCCCGAGCGCCAACGGCAAGCCAGGCATTCACCACGTGATGGCCCGAGCCATCAAAGACATTTTTTGTCGTTTCCAAACCTTAAAGGGTTACCGTGTGGAGCGAAAGGCGGGATGGGACACCCACGGACTCCCCGTGGAACTTGGGGTCGAGAAGGAACTTGGCATCACCAAGGAAGACATTGGCACCAAGTTGACGGTGGAGGAGTACAACGACGCCTGCCGCAGGACCGTGATGCGCTACACCTCGGAGTGGAACGAGTTGACCCGTCAGATGGGGTATTGGGTGGACATGGACGCGCCCTACGTGACCTGCCAGACCAAGTACATGGAATCGGTGTGGTGGTTGTTGGCCCAAATGCACAAAAAAGGCCTCCTTTACAAGGGCTACACCATCCAACCTTACAGCCCGATGGCGGGGACGGGACTGAGCTCCCACGAGTTGAATCAGCCAGGAACATACCGCGACGTCAAGGACACGACGGTCGTGGCCCAATTCAGGGCAGCCGCATCGTCGAAGGACAAGCTCCTGGACCTGTGCGGCCTGGAAGACAAGGGATTGAACGTTGACTTTTTGGCATGGACGACAACCCCTTGGACTTTGCCGTCCAACACCGCACTGACGGTTGGGCCGGCCATCGATTACGCCGTAGTGAGGACCACCAACCGTTACACTAACGAAGCGGGCTTGGTGGTGTTGGCAGAATCCCTCTTGGGCAAGCAGTTTGGCGGCAAAAAGGATCCAGACCACGACGTGCTGGCGGTGGTGAAGGGGGCCGATTTGGTGGGTCTTCGTTACCAGGCGTTGTTGGATTGGGCCACGCCCATGGACGACCCAGATTCGGCTTTCCAGGTGATTCCCGGCGATTTCGTCACCACGGAGGACGGCACGGGGATTGTGCACACAGCGCCGACATTCGGAGCGGACGACGCCCGGGTGGCCAAAGATGCCGGCGTGCCAGCCATGCTGATCGACGATGGCCACGGCCACGGCGTGCCTCTGGTGGATTTGCAAGGACGGTTTCGTGTGGGGCCTTTTGCCGGACGCCATGTCAAGGAGGCGTTCGACAAAGACGCACCGGAAGATGCCAAACCCCTCGACGTTGAGATTTCCATCTTGCTGAAGGAGCGCGGACAAGCGTTCAAGGTGGAGAAGTATGAGCACAGTTACCCGCATTGTTGGCGGACAGACAAGCCCATCTTGTATTACCCGCTGGATTCGTGGTTCATCCGAGCCACAGAGGCGAAGGCACGGATGCGTGAGTTGAATGACACCATCACCTGGAAGCCGGAAAGCACGGGCACGGGGCGCTTTGGCAAGTGGCTTGAAAACGTGAACGATTGGAACCTCAGCAGGTCGCGCTTTTGGGGCATTCCGTTGCCCATTTGGCGAACAGAAGATGGCTTAGAAGAGCGTTGCATCGGATCGGTGGAGGAGCTGAAATTGGCTTGCGACGAGTCGGTCCGTGCGGGGATCATGGCTGCCAACCCGTTTGAGGGCTTCTCGGTCGGAGACATGTCCGACGAGAACTACGACGCCATCGATTTGCACAAGCACGTCGTGGACGGGGTGGTGCTGGTGGCACAAGATGGCCGTCCGATGAAGCGAGAAGCGGACCTCATCGATGTGTGGTTCGACAGCGGCAGCATGCCGTACGCCCAATGGCACTATCCGTTTGAGAACCGTGACAAAGTGGACGGAGCCCAGTCGTACCCGGCGGATTTCATCGCCGAAGGTGTCGACCAGACGCGTGGTTGGTTCTATACGCTGCACGCCATTTCAACCATGGTGTTTGATCAAGTTGCCTACAAGCGTGTGGTCTCCAACGGTTTGGTCTTGGACAAAAAGGGACAAAAAATGTCCAAGCGCCTCGGAAATGCGGTGGACCCATTCGAGACACTGGCGAAATACGGACCGGATGCCACCCGCTGGTACATGATCACAAACGCCCAACCTTGGGACAACCTCAAGTTTGACGTGGTGGGCATTGGCGAGGTGCAGCGAAAGTTTTTCGGGACGTTGCACAACACCTACAACTTTCTGGCCTTGTACGCGGGGGCCGATGGCTACCAAGGCGGGGAAGCTGAGGTGGAGTACGCGGATCGTCCTGAGATTGACCGTTGGATTTTGAGCCGCTTGCAGGGGCTGGTGGAGGAAGTGGATGCGGCGTTTGCGGCGTTGGAGCCCACGCGGGCGGGTCGTGCCATCCAAGATTTCGTGGTGGATGAATTGAGCAATTGGCACGTGCGTTTGAGCCGTCGTCGGTTCTGGAAGGGAGACATGAATGCCGACAAGCAGAGCGCGTACCAAACCCTCACCACCTGCCTCCGTACGGTGGCCTTGATGGCCTCGCCCATCGCACCTTTCTACATGGACCGGCTGTACCGGGACGTGGCCGGGGAGAATGTGTCGGTGCACTTGGCGGATTTCCCCACGAGCGATGCAGCCCAACGCGACAAGGCCCTCGAGGCCCGCATGTCGTTGGCGCGTCAATTGTCGTCCCAGGTGTTGAGCCTGCGCAAGCGTGAGAAAATCCGCGTGAGGCAACCGCTCAAGCGAATCATGGTTCCGGCGCTGGACGACGTGACCGCCGATCACCTGACGGCCATTTCGGAGCTGGTCAAGAGCGAAGTCAACGTGAAAGAGATGGAGGTGCTTAGAGACGACAGCGCGTTTGTCAAGAGTGCCAAAGCAGACTTCAAGGCGCTGGGTCGGGCCATGGGGCCCCGCATGAAGGCGGTGGCTGCGGCCATTGGGGGGATGTCGTCGGCCGACGTGTCTACCCTGGAACAGCGCGGGACGATAGCACTGGATCCCGGAGACGGCCAGGGGACCATTGAGTTGACCACGGACCACGTGACCATCCAGACCCAGGACATCCCAGGATGCTTGGTGTCAAGCGAGGGCGGCGTGACGGTGGCGTTGGACGTGGTCTTGGACGACGTGCTGAAGGCTGAAGGCTTGTCGCGCGAGTTGGTGAACCGCATTCAAAACATGCGCAAAGACGCCGGATTGGAGATCACCGACCGCATTTCCTTGGTGGTGGCCTCGGAAGGTGAGGTTCGACGTGCACTCGAGTCCAATTTGGACTATATTCGAACGGAAACGTTGGCGACGGAAGTGACTTGGACAGAGGATGAAGCCGGCGAGAACTTGCAGCTTGAAGACGGTGCGTCGGTTTGGGCTCAAGTGACCAAAATCTGATCTGCGCACACACCCACAACGCCACACCTTATGGCTGAATTGAGATACTCCGACAGAGACTTGAAAGAGTTCGAGGCCCTGATCCATGAAAAGATTGCCAGCGCGCAAGAAGACTTGGATCAGTTGCAGCGTTCATTGTCGCACAGTGACGACAACAGCACCGAGGACACCGCCCCCACCTTCAAGATGATGGAAGACGGGTCGGAAACCATGAGCCGTGAGGAAACAGCTCAATTGGCGGCGCGCCAGCAGAAGTTCATTCAGAGCCTTCAGAACGCATTGTTGCGAATCAAGAACAAGACCTACGGCGTGTGCCGGGTGACCGGGAAGCTGATTCCCAAGGAGCGCCTGCTCTTGGTGCCCCACGCCACCCTGTCCATCGAGGCCAAGCAGCGCCAGTGAGGCCAACGCTTCGACAGCTCGTGTGGCGGGTGTTGGTGCCGGTTTTGGTGTTGGACCACGTCGTCAAGTTTTGGGTGAAGACGTCCTTCACGGTGGGAGAGCGCATGTCGTTTATCCCGGGGGTTCTTGAGTTGCAATTCATTGAAAACGAGGGCATGGCCTTCGGATGGGCCCTTCCTGGAATCGCCGGAAAGCTGTTGCTGACTGGGTTCCGGTTGGTGGCCGCGGTGGTCATCGGCTTCTACATTCAGCGTCGCATCACAGAGCGGGCTCCCAAGGGATTGCTTTACAGCTTGACCTTTGTGTGGGCCGGTGCGCTTGGAAACATTGTGGACAGTGCGGTGTACGGACGCATCTTCAGCCGCTCAGGGTGGGGAACGTTGGCCGAAGTGTTGCCTGCGGACGGTGGCTACGCGCCTTGGCTTCAGGGGAACGTCGTCGACATGTTCCACTTCATTGTCACTTGGCCCACGTGGTTTCCTGTGGAGTCGTTGGCTGGACGTGAGGTGTTTCCGCCGATTTGGAACTTGGCCGATGCGGCCATCTCGGTAAGCGTGATTTGGATGCTGATGAACCAGCGTTCTTACTTCCCCTCGGTTCGCTGAATCACCCTGTTGCGGAGGCATCGACCCAATCCCCGTGTTCCTGGATGAGTTCGATCAAGGCCTGCACGGCCTCGTCCTCAGGGACATTCCGCCGCACCACTTCCTTCTCCTTGTACAACGTGATTTTGCCAGGTCCGGTGCCGACGTAGCCGTAGTCCGCATCAGCCATTTCACCGGGGCCGTTTACGATGCAACCCATGATGCCAATCTTGACTCCTTTCAGGTGGTTGGTCACCTCGCGGATTTTGGCGGTGGTCTCTTGAAGGTCAAACAGCGTCCGGCCGCAACTCGGACAGCTGATGTACTCGGTTTTGGAAATGCGGGTGCGCGCCGCTTGCAGGATGCCAAACGAAAGAGCATTGCGCTTCTGCAAGGGGGTGTCTAAGGCGTCGAGCCAAATGCCATCGCCTAACCCGTCGATCATCGGTCCTCCGAGGTCGGTGGCGGATTGCAGCGTAAGACGTTCTTCGTCCAGTCCTTGCCAGCTCCGGCGCAGCACGACTGGAGCGTCGAGGCCGAACTGGTCCAGTGCCAACACCGTGGTTCGGAGGTCCACCATGGCGTGAACGTGATGAGTTTCCACCACCCAAACAACGTCCTGGCGCATGGCGCCGTCAACAGACGTCATCGCCCCGGCAAGCGCTTCAGTGACGTCCGCACGCGTCACTCGGATCCAATGGGTTTGACCTTTGGCTGGCGCAGGGAGTGCGTTCATCGCTTGGTCGGCTGTCCACAAGGGGATGTGTTGTTCCGGGGGCGAAGGCAAGCCGCGCCACACGTCGGCGTCCAGAAGCACTTGCAAGGTTCCAGGGAGGCAAAAATTCAAAGCTTGTCGGCCGGCATACACGTAGTCGCAGGCGGCTTCGTCCAGGTTCCATTTGTCCAGAGGCACGCTGTAGCGGTAGCCTGCACCAAACAAGTGGGCTGGTTCCGTGTCTCCTTCGCGCAGGGTATGGACCACCACAGGCACATGCTTGCCTCCAACGTTGCCCACCTCCCCACAGGCACGTCGGCTGTAGTTGAAGGGGTCCAAACTGTGGTCGACCGGAGCAATGGGCTCGTGGCCTTGGCGTTCCTCGTAACGTTCCACCAGCATCCGACCCACAGGCATTTCAGCTTCCGGCTCTTCTGTGAGGCTCACCCGCACGGTGTCTCCGAGGCCGTCTTCCAAGAGGGTGCCGATGCCCAGCGCCGACTTGACCCGACCATCTTCGCCGTCCCCTGCTTCTGTCACCCCCAAATGCAAGGGGAAAGCCATCTCTTCCTCGGCCATGCGGGCGACGAGAAGCCGGTATGCCTGCACCATCACCTGAGGGTTGGAGGATTTCATCGACACCACGAGGTCGCGGTAGCCTTCATCCACGCAGATCCGAAGAAATTCCAAGGCGCTTTCCACCATGCCCAAGGCAGTGTCTCCGTACCGGCTCATGATGCGGTCGGACAAGGATCCATGGTTGGTGCCGATGCGCATGGCCCGTCCAAGGCGTTTGCACTTCTGGACCAATGGGGTGAATTTCTCACGGATTCGAACGAGCTCCTCCGCATACGTCTCGTCTGTGTATTCGAGGTTTTCGAAACGCTTCTTGTCGGCGTAATTGCCCGGATTCACTCGGATTTTTTCCACATGGTCCGCAGCAATTTCAGCCGCATTGGGAGTGAAATGAATGTCGGCCACCAACGGGGTGTCGTGCCCGGATGCACGCAGCTTGGTCATGATGTCGCCGAGCGCTTCGGCGTCGCGCTTGCTTGGGGCAGTGATGCGGACAAGCTCGCATCCCACGTCGATCATCCGGATGCTTTGGGCCACGGTTGCGGCCACGTCCATGGTGTCGGTCGTGGTCATGGACTGCACCCGAATTGGCTGGTCTCCTCCGATGCCAATTTGGCCCACCCGCACTTCCTGCGTTCGGCGTCGTGCGTAATTGAATCTGTCGGGGCAGTATGAATTCTGGCTCATCGTCAAGGTTGCGCTGTGAAGATAACCGCTGACTTGCACGGATGTTGCCCTGGATCGACCTGTACTTTTGAACCCATGTCTTCCTCCCAAGCTTCCGACTCGACAGACCTCCATGCGGTGGTCGTGGGTGGGGTGGCCTTTGGAGATCGGAGCCGCGTCGTTCGCTTGCTGACTGGGGAGCACGGATGCATTCCACTTTGGGTTCCCAACGCCTCCAAACAAAAGGCCCTCTGGCACCCCATGGCTTCGCTGGAAGTGAGTGATCTGAAACCCAGAAAAGGGCGAGGTCTCTGGAACGCCAGGGAATGCAGACGGGCGGACAAGCAGTTGCAACTTCGGCGCGACCCTGCCCGGTCGGCGGTGGCGTTTTTCTTGGCAGAGGTGCTTGCCTGCAGCCTGGAAGAGGGGGCGCCCACACCCGAGGTGCATGCCTTGGCACTGCATGCATTGCGCTGGTTGGAGGACGAGATCAGGGTCCCTTGGATTCACGTCAAATTCATGGCTCACCTCGTGGACGCCTTGGGCATGATGCCTTTGCTGCCCGAGGACCCAAACTGGCGCATGGATGTGAACACGGGGGAATTTGTGCCCCAAGAGCACGCGCCGAAAACGGCGTTGGAGCAGACCGTGGTTGCCGGGATGAGGCAAATTCCTGGCATGGAGTTTGCCCAGCTCGATTCGCTGAACTGGAGCTTGGACATGCGAAAGGCCCTCGTGCTGGGTGCCCATCGACACATCCAAAGTCAGCTTGGCAAAACCCGAGAATTGAAAAGCTACGATGTGCTCGAAGCCTTGTTTGCGTAACGTGTATTTGGGCAGCTTCCTGTCCTTGGTCTTGTGGGGGTGGTGCCTTGCATTGCCTCTGTACGCCCAAGTGACCGCGCGAGGCCAAGAAGGGGAGACGAAGCGCCTTGTGGTTCGCACCAATGGCGTCCCTATTCCGTTCGCCACTGTCCTGAATATCAGTACAGGCCAGGCCGTGGCGGCCGACGCCGAGGGCGTTGTGATGTTCCCATCATGGGGTCCCGCCGACACTTTGCGTGTGCAATCCTTGGGGTATGAAGAATTGATGGTGGTGCCTGGATTTGCCCCACTTAGCACGTTGGAATTGCAACCGGCGATGTTTGCCATTGAAGAGGTGGTTGTGGCCTCCAATGCGCTTACAGGGACTGCCATGTCGACCATGGACGTGGCGCAAGTGGCCAAGCTCACCACGCGTTCGCCAGTGCTGACCACTGAAACCACCGGCGACCTGTTGGAAGGCTCTGGCCAGGTTCACCTTCAAATGAGCCAGCAGGGAGGTGTCAGCCCAGTGCTGCGCGGCTTCGAAGCGAACCGTGTTCTTTTGGTTGTGGATGGGGTCAGGATGAACAACGCCATCTACCGCGCAGGGCACGTCCAAAATGCTGGCACGGTGGACCCGTTCGCGATCCAACGCACCGACGTAATCATGGGTCCCAGCAGTGTGTTGTACGGCAGTGATGCCTTGGGTGGCGTCGTTCATTTTGTGACCCAGGCTCCTCGGTTTTCCTACGGTGGCACAAAGGCACAGGGCAAGGTGCTGACCCAAGGCAACTCTGCCAATGGCGGATGGGCAGGCCATGCGGAAGTGGCTGTTCGCGCGCCTCGATGGGGCTCGGTAACGCAGGTGTCGCGCCGTCATTTTGGGGACCTACGCATGGGTTCTTGGCGCGCCCACGGGGACAGTTCATGGGGGTTGGTCACCCACCTTGTGGATCGCAGGGCAGGGCGTGACGTGGTGGTTGACAATGACGACCCACAAGTTCAGTCGCCCACGGGGTACAGCCAATGGGATCTGCAGCAACGCATGAGGCTCAAGCTGCGTGAGGGGTTTGTCGACGTCAACGTGCAGCACAGCACCACCACGGATGTGCCTCGGTTTGATGTGTACAACGACCGTGTGGGTGCGTTGCCCAAATGGGCGGAGTGGCATTATGGTCCTCAAACGCGAACCATGCTGGGAGCCACACACCAATGGGCCTTCTCAGACAGGTGGGTTTGGACCACCCTTGGGAGTCTCCAGGAGGTGGAGGAATCTCGCATCAAAAGGCGGTTTGGACAAGGCCAGAGAGTCTCTCAACTTGAACAGGTGCGCGTGTGGGGATGGACCTCGGTCTTGCGAGGAAGGATTCGGGAATGGCGGGTGGAAGGTGGCTTGGATGGTCAATGGAACCGAGTCGCATCTTCCGCAAGAGGCACCGACATCGTCACAGGCATCCAGAGCCTTGCCCAAACCCGGTACGCAGACGGAGGATCTTCCATGAACGCTTGGGGGGCGTTTGCCTCGGCCCAACGCAACGTAGGCTCGCATGAATTCCGCGGCGGCTTGCGGTACAGCTACGCGGAAGTCCGGGCGACGTTCGTGGACACCACCTGGATGACCTTGCCTGTGCCCGAGGTGAATCAACAAAAAGGTGCCTTGACGGCCAGCGGAAGTTGGACTGGCCCCATTTCGGAGCGTTGGCGGGCTGTGACTTCCTTGGCCAGCGGGTTCAGGCACCCCAACGTGGACGACCTAGGCAAAGTCCGGGAAAAGGGCGGCTTTGTGCTCGTGCCCAACGCGGATCTCAAACCCGAATACCTCTACACGGCAGAGCAAGCGGCCACCTGGATGCTCCGGCCTGGGAGTGATGTACTTGTGGTGCAAGGGGCGGTGTTTGGAAGTTTGTGGCACGACGCCATCGTGCAGGCCGACGCCACGCTGCAAGGCGACACCACCCTTTTGATTGACGGCGACACGGCCAGGATCCAGATGAACCAAAACTTGGATCGGGCATGGGTGCGCGGCGCACGGCTTGAGGTGTCGGCCCGGCTTTGGCCCAAGACCTCGTTCCGGAGTGTCCTCAATTGGACGCGAGGCACAGGACTTGGTGGTGATGGATTGCCCTTGGCTCACATCCCACCGACATTTGGTTTGGTGGAAATTGTGAAAAAGGGGGAAGTTGGACGCGTGGGAATGTCCGTGCGCTATGCTTTCCAAAAGCGGGTGGAGGATTATGGCCCAGGGGCCACCGACAACTTGGACGAGGCACTTTCCACGGGCAACCCAGGTTGGGCGGTGTGGAACGTGGAAGGCTCGGTGCGCGTGACGGAATGGCTTGAGTGTCGGGTGTCCGCGTTGAACTTGTTGGACTTGCATTACCGAACGTTTGGTTCGGGCATTTCCGCGCCTGGAAGGAACGTGAGGCTCACGGCCACCGCGCGATTCTGAGTACCTTCGGGCATGCTGTTTGCCGACGTTGTGGGACACGAGGCCTTGGGGGCCAAACTCCGAGAAGCTGCCCGTTCTTCCCGCGTGGCGCACGCCCAATTGTTTGAAGGCCATGAAGGGGCGGGTGCCCTGGCGTTGGCCCGGGCTTATGCCCAATACTTGACGTGCAGTCAGCCAGGCGAAAAGGACAGTTGTGGGGTCTGCGCATCGTGCCAAGCTCATGCGAAGCTGCAGCACCCTGATGTGCATTGGTGCTTTCCCTTTTTCAAGGCAGACGGACAAGACAAGGCCACCTCTGAACCTCACCAAGCCGCGTGGCGAGAAGCCATGCTGGACGGGGCTTACTTGGGTGTCGAAGATTGGTTGGATCGGCTCGGTGCCGACCGCAAGCAGCTTTTCATTTCAGTTGACGAAGCGCTGGAGGTCAACCGCAAGTTGGGGTTGAAGTCGTTCCACGGGGGCTGGAAGATTTGGATTTGCTGGCTTCCTGAGACCATGCGCGTTGACACAGCGAACAAGTTTTTGAAGCTCATGGAGGAGCCCACCGACCAAACGGTCATGTTGTTCGTCACCCAACACGCCGACCGCTTGTTGGCCACCATCCGATCAAGGGTGCAGCGCATCCACGTGCCCAACTTGGCCTTGGACACGTCGGCCCAGGGGTTGGTTCAAAATTTTGGACTCGCGCCGGCCCAGGCGTCCAGCCTGGCGCATGTGTCCGACGGAAATCTCGCCATGGCTCTCCGGCGTGCGAAGGCCGGATCTGACCAGCCGGATTTGGATCGTTTCAGTGCGTGGATGAGGGCTTGCTGGGCCCGCGATGGCCAAGCCATGGTCCAGGGCTCCGATGACTTCGCATCGCTCGGCCGAGAGGGCCAAAAGCGCTTCCTCCACTACGCCTTGCATTTGGTTCGCCAAAGCATCGTGGGTCATTACGGGGTCCATTCATTGGTGCGTTTGACGGAGGGGGAGCAAGGTTTTTTGGCCAAATTCAGCAGGTTCATCCACCACGAAAATGTGCTGGAATTGAGGAAGGCGCTGGAAGACGCCCACAGCGATGTGGCGGGCAACGTGAACGGCAAGTTGGTCTTCGTGGATTTGAGTTTGCGCGTGCACCGTTTGTTGCGGATGCCGCCGGACGCCAATTGACCGTCCGTCGTTACCTTCGAGGCATGGGATGCGAGACGTGCAGCAAGGGAGCCGATGGGTTGCCAAGGGGATGTAAGAACAACGGACGTTGTGGGGAGTGCGGATGCGGAAGCATGTCCGTCTTTGATTGGCTCGAAGGGGTGCCTCTTCCGAGTGGTGCCGCACCCTACGATGTGGTGGAAGTCCGCTTCAAAAACAACCGCAAAGGCTATGTCCGTCGGCCACAGTCGATGACGGTGCATGTGGGCGACGTGGTCGTGATGGATTTGCAGCCAGGTCACGATGTTGGAGTGGTCAGTCTGACGGGGGAATTGGTGAAGAGCCAGCTCAAACTCCGAAAGATCAAAGACGACCACGAACTCAAGCGCATCGACCGCAAAGCGACCAACGACGACATCGCGTTGTGGCACAAGGCGCGCCAACGCGAAGATGAAACCGTGCGTGAGGCCCGTCAGATCATCCGTCGCCTGGGCATATCCATGAAGTTGTCCGATGTCGAGTACCAAGGGGACAATGGTCGTGCGACCTTCTATTACATCGCGGAACAGCGCGTGGACTTCCGTGATTTGGTCCGCGAATTGGCGAGCACCTTCGACGTGCGCATCGACATGCGTCAAATTGGCGCCCGCCAAGAGGCCGCCCGCATTGGAGGCATTGGGGTGTGCGGCCGTGAATTGTGCTGCACTTCTTGGCTTAAGGATTTTCGGTCCGTGAGTACCGGCGCGGCGCGTTACCAGCAGTTGTCTTTGAACCCGGGCAAATTGGCCGGGCAGTGCGGCAAGCTGAAATGCTGCTTGAACTTCGAATTGGACCAATATGTGGATGCGGTGAAGGATTTCCCTTCCCCCAACGCCAAAATCCGAACCCCGAAGGGCAAGGCGGTGGTGTTCAAAATGGACATCTTCCAACGTTTGGTGTACTTCCTCCAACTGGGCGAGCCCGGATCCTCTCCGATCGCGATGAACGTTGAAGACGCCAAAGAATTGATCGCAGCTTCCGAAAAAGGAGAGGTGGTTGGGTCGCTGGCGTCCTACGAGATTGAGGAAGAGGTCGACGAAGTGGACAGCACTTTTGGCAACGTCGTGGGTCAGGAAAGCCTCACACGATTCGATGAAGCCAAACGCAAGCAGCGGCGCAACAAGCGCAAGCCAAGGGGCAAGTCAGGGGATCAGTCTTCAGGCCAAGGCAAAGAGAATAAGCCCGCGGGCAACGCCCAAAGTGGCAAGGATTCCGCCGGCAAAAAGCCCAGCCGGAACAGGAACAGAAACCGCAACCGGAACCGCAGCCGTGGCCAAGGTGCAGGTGGTGAGGGCCAGCCATCCAACGGCGCGTCTTCATGACCGCAAGGACCGCTTGGGCGACACTAGCTCTGACGGCATGGATGTCCAGTTGCGGCACGCCACCGGTGGTGGCGGAGAGCCAAGAAGTGCCGCTTGACGGGTGGAAGTCGGAGGACGTTCTGCGCTTCCAATGGGACATGGACGACACCTTGTCCAGGCACGACCTGATGCTGGACGTCCGCCACGGACAGGACTACCCGTACTCCAACTTGCACCTCTTTTTGACGTATCGTTTTCCCAATGGAAAATCTCGGACGGACACGATCGACTGCACGTTGGCAGACGAGCTCGGGCGGTGGAGAGGTTCGGGGTTTGGGGACCTAGTAGACCAAAGGTTTCTGATTGAGCAGGGGATTCAATTTCCACTTAAAGGACGTTACCTCTTGGAAGTGACGCATGGGATGCGCACAGATCCGATGACTGACCTCTCAGACGTGGGCATCCGTTTGGAGCGTCCCTGACGCATCCTGCGACGGATGTGCCGAAGCTCGATGGGGAATTGCGTAAATTCATGGCCCTGTAAGAAAGCACACCCATGACCCTGAAGTCCACCTCGTTGTTGCTCGCCCTGATCATGGCGTGCGGATGGTTGCCAACCACCTTGTTGGCGCAAAACAGCACGATCTTGGGGACCCATCCTTGCGGATTGCACGACGCCCATGCCGAGCTTTTCGCGCTGAGGCCCGGTTCCCGCGGGGCGGCCTTGGAAGCCGAGCGTCAACTGGAATTGGAAACCCAGCAGGGTGAATTGGCGGGCGATCGCGCCGAGGTGTTGGTCATCCCAGTGGTGTTCCACATCATCCACTTCAATGGCCCTGAAAACATCTCAGCCGCCCAAATCCACGACGCCGTGGACGTCTTGAACACCAACTTCCGTGCATTGAACGAAGGCACAAGCCAAGTGTACCCGGACTTCGCGGACCTAGTGGCCGACGTGGAGGTTGAATTTCGGTTGGCCCAAAAAGACCCCAACGGCAACTGCCACCCAGGTTTCAACCGAATCGTCAATGAGTTGACTTACGTGGGGGATTCTGAGATGAAGGCCCTCATCCAATGGCCGCGCAACAAGTACCTGAATGTGTGGGTTTGCGAGTATGCCAACGGCGCCGCGGGATACGCCTTGTATCCAGGTTCCGTGGCGGGAGGCCAAAACTCCGACATGGACGGCATCGTACTTCAGCACACCTACTGCGGGAGCATAGGTACTGCCAACGTCTTCCGATCTCGGACGTTGACGCATGAGGTGGGACACTGGCTCAACCTTCGTCACCCCTGGGGCAACAGCAACAATCCTGGCCAACCTGACAACTGCGACGAAGACGACTTGGTGGACGACACCCCGAACACCTTGGGTTGGACGTCGTGCGACGTCAATGGCGAAAGTTGTGGGTCCTTGGACAACGTCCAGAATTACATGGAGTACAGTTACTGTGGGCACATGTTTACCTTAGGTCAAAAGCAGCGCATGCGCACCGCGGCGCTCTCCACGACCGCCCAGAGGAACCAACTTTCCACCCAGGCCAATTTGCAGGCCACGGGTGTCGCCGGGCCCGACAATTTGTGCGCTGTGCAGTTCGATAGTGACCGCCAAGTGATTTGCGTTGGAGATAGCGTGAAATTCACCGATGAGAGTTACCATGGGGTGACCGGATGGACGTGGGAATTTGGAGACGGCACCACAGAAACTGGCGAGGGGGAATTGTACCACACATTCGACGCACCTGGCATTTACGATGTGAAGCTCACGATTTCCAACGAAGGGGGAGAGACCAGCGACACTTTCGAGGGTGCAGTGGTGGTGTTGGACGCCGGAGACATGGACCTGCCCATGCTACAGGGCTTCGAGGCGGCAGAATTCCCTTCGGAGGATTGGTTCATTGAAGACGTGTTGATGGATGGCACTTGGGAAACCACCACCGCCGCGTCGGCGTCAGGGTCACGGTGCATGACCATCGAGAACTGGACCAACAGCATCGAGTTCAACGACGATTTCTTGCGTTCGTCCACCATGGACATGAGCCAGGCGGAGGAAATCCACGTTAGCTACAAATGGGCCTACGCCCACAAGGGAACCAGCGAGGAGGATGAGACCGACGACCGCCTGCGCGTCAGTGTGACAGGAGATTGCGGCAACGACTGGGACCTTCGCCGGATGCACCGTGGCTTCATGGATTTGCCGTCGGCCGATCCCACGCCGTTCCCCTTCACGCCCAACGGTCCTGAAGAGTGGAAGCAATTCACCATAGTCTTGGACAACGAGGAATACCTCACGGAGTTCTTCCGGGTGCAATTCGAATTCGAGAGCCGCTTGGGCAACAACATTTACCTCGACGACATCAACATCACGGCGTTTGGCAACGGCACCATGGATTTGGCCGATGTAAGCCGACCTGAATCGTGGGTGCTGGCCCCCAACCCCACCACCTCAACGTCGACCATCGCTTTCAATCTCGGGACGCCCACAGAGGTTATGGTCACGCTTCAAGACGTGTCCGGCCGGATGGTTCGCACCGAGCGTAAGTGGTGCGCTTCGGGGACGCAGGACTGGACGTTGTCGGCTCCGACCACACCTGGGATGTACTTGCTTCACCTTGCGGCCCAAGACGGTCCTCAACGCGTTTGGCGTTGGGTGGTTCGCTGAGCTGCAACTCATCAGACACAAAAAAGGCCCGCCAATTGGCGGGCCTTTTCGCTTCTGCAGGTTAGGAAGGAAGGACTCAATCTTTGCTTCCGACCAAGAGCGACACACAGCCTTCATGCAAGATGGCAGCGTCCGTGTCGGGGACTTGGATCTGGAAACGAAGTCGTTGGGCATGCTGCAAGCTGAAGTCCACGTGGTCTTCGCCGTTGGAGTTGCTCCAGATGCGGATGCCTTGTTGGTCGAGAATGTCAAATGTGACCTCTCCCAAGACGGGGTGGGCACACACGGCCACACGGTACTCCGTGGATGGCAAGAAGGTGACACTCAATTCAGCTTCGTCCCCTGCAATGAGAACGGCCGAGTTGTAGTTGTCGTTTTGGGCGTACCCCTCCAACACAGGAAGGCAGTTGCGCTTGGTGAAGGTGCGGCATTGCGCGGATGCCGTGGCTGAGAGCAACGACAGAACGGCGATGCAAAGGGAAAGGTGCTTCATCGATGGATTCATGGCGTTTACTTGATGAGTTCGTTACGCACCGAGCCCACGGCTTCGGTGATTTGAGAGAGCACTTCTTCGCTCGCAGTGTAGCTTGGGCCACCTCCAATAATGAGGGCGCCTCCACTCTTGGATACGTTGCTGTTGGCTTCTTCTTTTTCGACCGCTTCAAAGGCAGTCACAATTGGCTGCAGCTGGGCAACCATGGCCTTGAGTTCAGGCGATTGCTCGTAGCTGGTCACCAAGTCCAATACGTCCTCCATCACCAACTTCTGCTCGGCGATGCGTGTCCGGAGTTCTTCGTTGGCTTGATCGGTGTGGCGCGTGGCCAGGTAGAGGCTTTCCACCCACCCTGCAGCCACGAGCATGCCACTGAGGTCTTCCTGGCCGTTTGACTTGAGTTTCTCGTTCATGTTGAAGAAAGCCTCAGAGACGATGGCGACCAAGGAATCCTGGCGCGCACGGTTCTCTTCAGCGCGGCTCAACAAATCGTCGCCAATGACATCGCCCACCCCCAAGTCTCGGGCAAGGCTCTTGACCACCTCGAGGTAGGTCAAACTGATGGCGTTCTCTTCAAAGATGGTGGCGTAGCTGAGGTCCGCGCCGTATACCCCCAAGTTGATCGCTTGGCGGTCTGCGGTGACGTAATTCGAAGCTGCCAAGGCAGAGTGCAGGTGTTCCTGCGAGAACTGAGCACCGGTTTTCTGGACGATGCGCGCTGTCTCCATGGGCGTGGGGGCCGCACGGAAAATTTTCTTCAAGCGCGTGGTCCGTTGGGTCACGGAAGCGCCTTCAGACAGGGAATCCCCAGATGTGATGGGATTGCTTTGTTCCCCGCAGCTGGTCAAGGCAAAGATGCCGGCTGCCAAACCGAGGAACAGGGTGTTGCGAAGCTTGTTCATGCGTTTCAGGTTGGTACGAATTTGGAGGATCGTTCCAGGTGTATGCACGTGCGCTCAAAAAGTTCTGCACGCCAAATTGTGTACCAGGGTCAGTGCGCTTCGAGCCAGGTCTGGCCGTGAGAGACTTCCACCTCCAAGGGCACCTCCAACTTCGCGGCTCGCTCCATGCACGTCACCAACAGCTGCTTCACGTCGTCGAGTTCGTGAACCGCCGCATCCACCACCAATTCGTCGTGAACCTGCATGATGAGATTGCTGTCCATGCCTTCAAGCGCACTCGCCACGTCAATCATGGCCACTTTGATGATGTCTGCCGCCGAGCCCTGGATGGGTGTGTTGACGGCGTTGCGCTCCGCAAAGGCCCTCACCACCGCGTTGTTACTGGAAATGTCGGGCAAGGGCCTGTGACGCCCCATCAGCGTGGTGGCTTGCCCATCCTCCCTGGCCTTGGCGATGCAGTCTTGTGTGAAGGCCTGCAATCCTGAGAATTGGGCATGATAAGCTTCAATGATGCCTTTGGCCTCACGGCGGGGGATGCCGAGCGTTTCCGCAAGGCCAAACGCACCTTGGCCATATAGAATGCCAAAGTTGACGGCCTTGGCTTGGCTGCGTTGGTCGCGTGTGACCCTGTCGAGTTCCACCCCGAACACCTTTGCTGCCGTGGCTGCATGGATGTCTTCCCCTTGTTGGAACGCTTCAATGAGCCCACGTTCGCCACTCATGGCTGCGGCAATCCGGAGCTCGACCTGGCTGTAGTCGGCCGCCACGAGCACGCGGTCTTCTGAACTTGGCACAAAGGCCTTTCGGATTTCGCGGCCTTGAGGGGTGCGGATGGGGATGTTCTGGAGGTTGGGGTCCTTGCTGCTCAAGCGCCCGGTGGCCGCGACCACTTGCATGTAGGTGGTGTGGACCCTTCCTGTGTCGGGGTGGACCAGCGCCGGAAGCGGCTCCACGTAGGTGGATCTCAACTTCTTCAACTTTCGGTACTCCAACACCTCCGACACAATGGGGTGGGCGTCCTTCAGTTTGCTCAGGACGGCCTCGCTGGTTGGGTATTGGCCGGTTTTGGTTTTCTTGACCTTGGCAGGAATGTTGAGGTGGTCGAACAGCACGTCGCCCAACTGCTTGGGTGAATCAACGTTGAATGGGGTCCCGGCATGGGCCTGAATAGACGATTGCAAGGCATCCAATTGGGTCGCCAATTCTATGCTAAAGGCCGACAAGTGGTCGGTGTCCAAGGCCACGCCCTGGAGCTCCATGTTCATCAGCACTGAGAGCAAAGGCATCTCCACTTCCTTGTACAGCGTCATCACGTTGCTGTCGGCCAATTTCGGCAGCAGCACTTCGGCGAGTTGAAGTGTGATGTCGGCGTCTTCGCAAGCGTAGTTGACCACCTGGGCAGGGGGCAGGTCGGCCATGCTCTTTTGGTTCTTGCCCTTCTTGCCCAACAACGAGGTGATGGGGATGCACTGGTAGCCAAGGAACGATTGGGCGAGGGCGTCCATGCCGTGTGGTTGGTCAGGCTCAAGCAGGTAGTGGGCCACCATGGTGTCTTCCAGCTGGGCTTG
>MDSV01095541.1_pt1 | contig 41160 bp, 40 predicted proteins | sample 810851 | NCBI WGS metagenome assembly MDSV01 (sample SAMN05326640, study PRJNA326480) | marine metagenome | isolation source: seawater | place: Atlantic Ocean: North East | collected 2012 | reverse complement strand
TAGTCAGCAAACCGAGGCTTATCGCAGACTTGCTACGCCCTTCTTCGGCTTTTGACGCCAAGGCATTCCCCATAAACCCATAATAATTTGAACCTTAAATTCGTTAATTCAATGGTCTCGATAAAACAAAAATTATTCTATTATTAAAGTGCTAATCCAAAAAAACTTTTTTATGAATTTATTTTGGTCAGACTTGTATTATCTCTTTTAAATGGGTCACAAGTCAATAGATTTGTTTTTATTTTTTAACATTCCAATAATTATCAAGACTGATATAATCTCAATGTTCCTAAATTTTATTTAAGTAAAAATTATATTTTTTATCAATTATCGGAGTTGAAATGACAATTAATACCATTATAGGTGGTCAATGGGGAGATGAAGGAAAAGGAAAAATAATAGATCATTTAGCAAAAAAAGCTGATGTTATAGCTAGATATTCAGGTGGAAATAACGCTGGTCATACTATAGAAAATGATCATGGAAAATTTGCACTACATTTAGTTCCATGTGGAGTTGGATGGGAAGGTACAAAAAATTTAATTGGATCTGGAACAGTAATTGACCCAAATGTTTTGATAAAAGAATTAGAACTAATCAAAGAAAATAACCTCCCAGGTGAGATATTCATTAGTGAAAAAGCTCACCTAATAATGCCTTATCATATAAAACTTGATCAGGCTGAAGAAAATTACAGAGGGAACAAAGCGGTTGGAACAACTGGAAGAGGAATTGGCCCTGCCTATTCAGATAAAATTTCTAGAAATGGAATCCGGATGGGGGATCTTAGTAATTTACAGAGCTTAAAAATAAAAATCTCTGAAAATCTTAAAATTAAGAATAAGATTTTGAAAGAAATTTATGGAGAAGAAGAAATTTCAGAAGCAGATATTTTTGATAAATTAGATGGATGGTATAAAAAGCTAGGGAAATATATTTCAAACACAGAAAAAATAATTCATGAAAATATTAAAAAAGATAAATTCATACTTCTGGAAGGTGCACAAGGAGCTCTATTAGACATAGACCATGGAACATATCCTTTTGTTACCTCTTCAAATTCAATTTCAGGAGGATCTTTGACTGGTCTAGGAATTGGAGCAAAAGAAATAAATAAGGTACTAGGAGTATTTAAGGCTTTTTGTACTAGAGTAGGAGAGGGACCTTTCCCAACCGAAATATTTGGGGAAGAAGCTGAAAAAATCAGAGAAATTGCTGGGGAATTTGGGACTACAACTGGAAGACCTAGAAGAATAGGATGGTTCGATGCTATAGCTGCAAAGTATTCAGCTCAAATTAATGGTTTAGACTCTATCGTTATAACAAAACTAGATATATTAGATCATTTTGAAAAAATAAAAGTTTGTACAGGATACAAGCACCGAGGAAAAGAAATTGACTTTTTCCCTTCTGACGAGATCGTTCTTTCAGAAATCGAACCGATTTATGAAGAATTCAACGGTTGGAATGAATCGACATATAATGTGGATTCAATAGAAAAGATAAATTCAAATGCTAAAGAATTCATAAAAAATTTAGAAAAAATTATTGGAATACCTATAGATATAATATCAACTGGGCCTAGTAGAAAAGCAACTATAATAGTTAATCAAATTTAGATTCTAAAAAACTTTCAAAAAAAGACTTAGTATTTTCAAAGTCATGAACCTTAGAGTCAGTAGAAAAAAAATCATGATAAATAAATTTAGTTTGAGGATAATTGTTTTCTATATCATCCCTTAATTCATAATTTGAAGAGGCAATATAATCCGGAGTAAAACCATTAAGTTTATGTATCAAAAAATCAAAATGGATCATAAAATTTTTTTTGTCTCTATTCTGGAACAAAACAGTTTTAGCATTTGAAAATTTTATCGCTTCGATAATACCTACAGGAAGAACAGATGCCATTAAGCTCGTATAAAAACTTCCCGGTGAGAAAAATATATATGAACTATTTTTAATTATTTTTATAGTTTTTTCATCAGAATTAATATTTGTATGCGTTTTTGAATGAAGATATAAATCATCAATTTGTTCTTCAGCAATTTTTTCAATATTACATTCTCCAAAAACAAGCTCTTCTTTAAATTTAGCTACTAGATCTGCAGAAATTATAGAGGAAGGAATTATGCTAATATGTTTTTCTGAAAACTTTTTTTTATATTTTTCTATGGCAGATTTTAAAGAATTTGTTTTCTTAAGATATGAATTTAATATTAAGTTTCCAACTACATGTTGATTTAGAGGTTTATTTCTAAATCTATATTCTAAAAATTTCGAGTTAATGTCTGAAGATAATGATGATAAAACTTTTCGTATATCTCCTAAGGCAGGAATTCCATATTCAGATCTTAATATTCCTGATGAACCTCCATTATCAAAAGTTGAAACTACAGCTGAAATATTAGAATTAAGTGGAATATTATTAGAGAATATAAAGGGTTTTAGAATTCTTGATAATCCAGTTCCACCACCAAAAAATACAAAAGAATTTATATTTTTTAAGATCATCTAAATTATGAAATGTCCATATCATATTGATCCATAACCGGATCAAATTTCTTCTTGAAATCATCTGGAGCTTCAGTCATTGGTAACCTAGGAGGTCCCATATGAAAACCAGATCTATTCAGTGCATATCTTATAGGGATAGGGTTTGTAACCCAAAACAGTGCATTAAAAAACAGTAAGAGTCTCTTATGTTCAGTAGCCGCTAAATCAGTTTGTCCATCTAAAATATATCCCATAAGCTTTTTTACTTGATTACCAATAATATTTGAGGCAACACTAACTACACCATGTCCACCTGTGGACATTATAGAAAAGGTCTCATTATCATTTCCACTCCATATTTTAAAGTCACTATTGGCTCTAGAAATAATGTTTGTAATTTGATCAGGATCGGAAGATGCTTCCTTTACTCCTACTATATTATCGATTGAGGAAAGCTTAATTGTGGTATCAACATCCATGTTTAAGGAAGTTCTAGATGGTACGTTATACAGTATTCCTGGAATACTCACGGACTCAGATATTTTTTTAAAATGCTGAAAAAGTCCTTCTTGTGTTGGTTTGTTATATGCTGGAACTGTAAGTAAAATAGCATCTACTCCTAATTTTTCAGCTTTCTTTGATAAATCAATTGAAGCAATAGTATTATTATCAGTTGTACCTGCAATAACTGATGCAGTTGTCCCAACAGCATCCTTAACAGACTTAAATAATTTCAATTTTTCATCCTCGTTCATAGAAGGAGATTCACCTGTAGTTCCTCCAATTAATAGTCCATCTGAACCAGTATTTACTAAGGCTTTTGCAAAATCTTTTGCTCTTTCAAAATCAACTTCTCCATTGTTTTTAAATGGAGTTACCATTGCCGTTATAAGTCTGCCTAAATCTTTCATAATCTTGCCTCTCATCCGCCTATTATGTTAAATTAATTAAAGTTTAATTAAATCTTTTTTTATCATTGATTCTAATATTTGTAGAGCGTTGTAAGCTGCTCCTTTGATCAAATTATCGCAACTTAACCATAAATTTATTTCTTTTGTGTTATTTATACTTTTTCTAATTCTACCGACAAAAACTTCTTTTTCTCCTTCAACAAATAATGGCATAGGATAAGGTATCTCTTCAGTCCCAATCAGTACCTTGATTCCAGAATAATTATTTAAACAATTTATTATTTGTTCAACAGATATATCATTTTCTACAGAAATACTTAATGACTCCGAATGCCCAATTCTTACTGGTACTCTGACACAAGTTGGAATTACTTCAATATCTTTATCATGAAGAATTTTCTTAGTTTCATTTATCATTTTATGTTCTTCTTTAGTAAATCCATCTTCTAAAAAATCATCTACATGTGGAAAAACATTATTAGCGATAGGAAAATCATAAACGGCGGTATTTTTATCTCCTGACTGCTGATTCATCAATTCATTTACAGCTTCTTTTCCCGTACCTGAAACAGCTTGATAGGTTGAAACAATTACTTTGCTTACTTTGGTTATTGAATTTAAAGCATCTATAATCATAACTAAAGGTGTTGTAGTGCAATTTGGAATAGAAACAATACCTTCATGAGCATTTAAATCAACCTCATTAATTTCTGGAACTACTAAAGGAACATTCTTTTCCATCCTATAAGCTGAACCATCATCAATTACAACTCCTCCATTTTTTACAATTTTAGGAGCAAGTTCTTTGCTAATTTCAGAGCTTACAGAAATTAAGGCTACATCGATCTTATTAAAATTATCATCGGAAGTTGTCTTTACAGATAATTCAGTATTTTGATATTTTACTTTTTTCCCTTTAGATCTTTCAGAAGCAAATAAATGAATATTATTAGCAGGATGGTTTATTTCTGCTAAAAGTTTCAATGCCTCAACTCCTACAGCTCCAGTTGCTCCTACAATCCCTATGTTTACATTTTTTAAGTTCATCTAAATACCCATGATTTTATCTAGTCCAATAACTAGTTCTTGCTTTTTTACAATTTCTTTGACACCTAAAACTACACCTGGCATGAATGATTGCCTGTCTATAGAGTCATGTAACATAGTAAATGTTTGTCCCAATCCTCCAAATACTAACTCATGTCTAGCTACTCTTCCGGGCATTCTTGCTGAATGAATTTGAACTCCCCCCAAAGAACCACCTCTAGTATTTTTTATTGTTTGTTTCTCAGCTTCATTTTGGTTAAAGTTTTTATCTCTCTTAGATCCAGCTGCTTCAGCTATAGAAATAGCTGTTCCAGATGGTGCATCAATTTTATTCTCATGATGACTTTCAACTAAATCAGCATAGTCAAAATATTTACCCGCGATAGACGCTAATTCCATCATTAAAACAGCTCCAATTGCAAAATTTGAAGCAGACAAAATTCCAGTTGAATATTTGTTCGAAATATCTTTCAAAAATTTATAGTCATTTTCTAATAAACCCGTGGAACCACTTACTATATGAATACCTAAAGGAGTAGCAATTTCAACTAAATTCATCAAGCCTTCTCGATTTGTAAAATCCACAATTACATCAGGTTTGTTATCTTTTGAAAGATAATCAAAATTTGTTCTAATAGCTTTATCATTTGGAGTTTTTTGCTCTTTTGAGTTAAAATCAACAGAATCTATAAGTTCAGTCTCAGTATCAGAGATTACTGCATCGCAAACTGTTGAACCCATTCTTCCTAAGGCTCCATTTACACTTACTTTTATCATGATTATCCTCCAACCTGTTTCCTTTTGCCCGATCTTCTAGGTTGATTGGATTCATCATCATTTGATTTTTCTTCTTCAGATGAATCTTTTTTTTCTGAAGATTTTAAAGCTTTTATAGAAAGATCTATTCTGCCTTGCTTATCTACCTTAATAACTTTAACGTCAACAGTATCTCCAACTGAAAGAACGGATTCTACTTTTTCAACTCTTTCAGTTGAAATTTCACTGATATGAATAAGCCCTTGTTTTCCTGGTAATATTTCTGCAAAAGCACCAAAATTCATAATCTTTACAACCTTAGCGTTGTAAACTTCTCCTGATTCAACATCTTTAATTATTGAGTTGATCGCCTTTACAACATTTTCGGCTATTTCAGAATTATTTGCTCCAATCATCACCTTTCCATCTTCATCAATATTGATTGAAACATCGAAATCAGATTGAAGACCCTTGATTGTTGCTCCTCCAGATCCTATAACAGCTCCTATTTTTTCTTGTGGAACATTAATTGTTGTAATCTTTGGAGCATACTTTGATACTTCTTCACTAACTTCAGAAATTGTAGTTGCCATATGTTCTAGAATTTTCATTCTAGCATTTTTCGCTTTTTCTAAAGCTTGTTCCATTATTTCAAAAGTTATACCTTTTACTTTTATATCCATTTGAAGTGCAGTAACGCCGTCTTTAGTTCCTGCAACCTTAAAATCCATGTCTCCTATGTGATCTTCAGCTCCTTGAATATCAGTCAAAACAGCAAATTTTCCATTTTCATCAGTTATTAATCCCATAGCAATTCCAGCTACAGGAGAACTAATGGGAACTCCAGCATCCATAAGGGCTAAAGATGAAGAACATACTGAAGCCATCGAGGTTGAACCATTAGAAGAAAGAGCTTCTGAAACAGATCTTATTGTATATGGAAAATCTTCAGTATTTGGGAGAACAGGTATTATCGCTCGTTCAGCTAAGGCTCCGTGTCCAACTTCTCTTCTACCTGTCATCATTCTGCCCGGCTCTCCTACTGAAAAAGGAGGAAAGTTATAGTGGTGAATAAAATGCTTCTCTTTGATGGGATTGAATCCATCTAACTTTTGGGCATCAGCCAATGGAGCCAATGTGACAGCATTAAGAATTTGAGTTTCTCCTCTTGTAAAAATCCCAGAGCCATGAACTCTAGGAAGATATCGAACTTCAGATGTTAATTCTCTTATTTCATCGAAATCTCTTCCATCTGGTCTTATTTGCTCGTTGAGCAAGGCATCTCTAATTTCATTTTTCTCTATAGAATCCAAAGATGAATTAATATCATCTTCCTCAAAGTCATCGGAGATTTCTGAAAGTATTTTTTCTCTAAGTGAGTTATATTTCTCACTTTTTTCAGTTTTATTATCTTTAGATCTAACAATTTTTTTCAAATCTTCTAGATATGAAGAATTTATTTGCTGCTTTAAGTCTTCTAAAGAGTCATCATTTTCATCTATTTCCCATTTTGATTTACCTACTTCATCAACTATTTCCTTGATGAATCTAACTATTTTCCCATTAACTTCTTGGGCTAGCTTCAATGCATCTAACAATATTTCTTCACTTACAAATTTAGATCCTGATTCTACCATCATTATTGCATCTTCAGTACCAGCTACCGTTAAGTCAAGTTTACTTTCTTGAAGTTGTTCATAAGTTGGATTTACTATTAACTCGTCATCAATAAGTCCTATAACACATGCGCCAACTGGGTCTCTAAAAGGAATATCTGAAACAGCTAATGCAATCGAAGATCCAACTATCCCTAAAGCATCGTACGGATTTTCTTCATCAGAAGATAATACACTTATGATTACTTGAGTGTCGTTATGATAAGTTTTTGGAAATAAAGGCCTTAGAGGTCTATCGATCAATCTACAAACAAGCGTAGCATCAGTTGTAGGACGCCCTTCTCGCTTAAAAAAACCTCCTGGGAGTTTACCTAAAGCATAAGCTTTTTCTTGAACATCTACTGTGAGTGGAAGAAAATCTATTCCTTCTTTAGCCGTCTTTGATGCTGATGCAGTAGCCAAAACTACAGTCTCTCCAACCGTTAAAACACACGAACCGTTTGCTAAATTTGCAACCCTTCCTACCTCTACATCAAGATGCTTACCATTAATATCTAATGAATATTTTTTTATATTATTTGTCATTTTTCTAAGAAGTCCCCAAGAAAATAGGAACATTGAAATAGAAACGAGATTGTAAAACTATCCTCGTATATCCAAAGACTTAATAACTTGTTCATACTTTTCAGAATTATTTAACTTTAAGTACTTGAGTAGTCTTCTTCTTTTACCAACAATTTTCAGAAGTCCTCTACGTGAGGATTGATCATGTTTATGGTGTTTAAAGTGTTCATTTAATTGATTGATCCTACCGGTCATCGTAATTATTTGTGCTTCGGATGAACCAGTATCTTTATCATGCTTTAATAATTTATTTAGTGATGGATCGTTTTCTTTAGACAATTTACTAATTTCTACCCCAAAATCTTTTCTTGATTTTATTCGATGGGGACTCATACCTTTCTTTTCTTTTTTTTATAATTATTTAATTATCTTTAGATGATATCACTAAAAATATAAAATGTAGTTCTATTTAAAGTCTGATTTTTTTGTAAATTCATGAAATAAAATAAAATTCTCAAAAATGAATATAATCTGCTTTCACATTACTTGACATAGACAATCTAAAATAAATAAGATGATATATAGAATTGAATATATTTCATTAAATATATGTTTTTAATATTTATTACATGGTGATAAAATTTATCTTACGTGTATAATGATGTGATATAAATCAACAAAAAATTTAATTAAACTATGTCAGGCCTAACAAAAGGAATGACAAAGTTGTTTACTAAAGGGGTAACCAAATGAAGAGATCATTATTGATAATTTCGATCGTAGCTGCTTCATTATTTATGTATGCATGTGCTGGATCTACAGGTGCAGCAGGAGCAGACGGAGCAGCAGGAGCACCAGGACTACCAGGTGAGCCAGGAATTTCAGGAGCACCAGGAGCACCAGGATTACCAGGTGAGCCGGGAGCACCGGGAAATCCAGGAGCATCAGGAAATGATGGTACTGACGGACCTCCAGGGGTGCCAGGACCAGCAGGAGCTGATGGTAAAGCTGGATCAACATCAGGACTAACAGCAGTTGGACCAGGTGGAACAAGCTCTATTGAGTGGAGTAGAAATGCTGAAAATATAGACATACATCTTATTGGTTCAGGTTTCGGACCTAACACTGAAATAACAATATCTGCTGTAAACTCATCAGGTTTTGCTAAGAACGTAGTAGGAGTAGATAAGTCTGGAGTTTCAGCCCTTTCATCTGATGGAGCTGGATCTTTTGAAACAACAATTTCACTTCCAACAAGTTCTTTCTCTTGGGTAGATGAAGATGGCAATGGAGTTTTCCCAATAGCTATTACTGCATCAGGTGGAGGAGATATTGCAAATACATCAGCATTAATGGTTGATGCAATACCAGGTAACTAACCCCTTTCATATAGAAGTAAATAAAAAAGAACTCAAATTATTTGAGTTCTTTTTTATTTAAGTGACACAAATTTGAATTATAAACTTATGATTAAATTTTATAAGGCTTGAGATTCAATGCCCATTCCACTACAAAAAGTGGAATTTACTTTACTATGAAAATCATTATTAGTCCTAATAAGTGTTATTTCTAATTTTTATATGGTTCTTAAGAGGTTAAAATAAAACTATGACTGAAAATAATTATAGATTAATAGGTGTGCTTATTTTACTTGGAACAATACTAATGGGATTTGTTCACTTTATTTTTTAGTCCTACTTTGCTCTTCTTTCTCAGTTTTACCTAATTCAAGTACTGTAAATATAGCTCCTACAAAAAGGATCGCTACAACAATAAATGCTCCTGAGATTATAATTTCTGTACTCATTTTTTTGTTACCTGCAGAAGTGCTGCAAAACTCAATATTGATGGAACCCATATACCTACAAAGATCGCTTCCATTTCATTTCCAGTAGTAAAGAACCAAAAATAAACTGAAACTAAAAATGGAACCAATGAAGCAGCAAGGATTAGATAAAAAAAAGATTTGTTTTTCAAGATTGTCTCCGTTATTACTCTATTATTAAATACTACAAAAAAAAAAAATAAAAATATATAAAACTTGACGTTAAACAACAAAAATATAGATTTTACTTAAGTGCAAGCGATACTCTTTTGATCCTTCTACCAATTACTGATCTAACAGTAATAAATGTATCTGAGGTTTCAACAACATCTCCATTTGAGGGTATTCTACCCAATTGAGAATAAATGAATCCTCCTATAGTAGAAATTCCATCACCATCAATTTTTAGATTAAATTTTCTATTTATTTGATCTATTGATAAAGTTGCATCCAACAAAAATATTCCCTGTCTAACTTCTTGAATTTCAGGAGGGTCTACATCAAATTCGTCAGACAGTTCTCCTATAATTTCCTCAACTAAGTCTGTTACAGTAACTAAACCAGATAAAATACCATGCTCATCTAGAACTATACCTATGGAAATATTATGAGTTTGAAATTCTTTTAATAAAGTTTCTAAATTTTGAGATTCTGGAATATATATAGGCTGCCTTATAATCTCATTAATAGTATTCTTGTCTATCTTATCTTTTTCTAAAGCAAGTATATCTCGAGCAAATAATATTCCTAATATACTATCTAAATCTGAATTATAGATAGGAATTTTAGAATATCCTCCTACAGTCATTTTTTCTATTATTGAATTTACGGGTTCTTCAATTGAAGCTGCTACGATATCTGGTCTAGGTTTCATGATTTCGATAACTCTTAGGTCATCCATTCGTAAAATCCCTCTAATCATTCTTAGATCTTCTTGGTGAGCAGGAATTTGATCAGATTCTAAAAGGTCTAAAGTTTCAATCAAAGTAGCGGTAGCCTTATCATCATCATTTGATTCTTTAGAAGTTGGCAGTCCAATATATCTTATAAATCTATCAAACTTTGGAATACCTGCAAAGAACTCTAAAAATCTTCCTACAAACACAGCAAGAAAAAATAAATTACTATTCAAGGCATAAAAAATCTTATTAGTGATCACAATAGATATAACCAAAACAAAAAAATAAACCACAGATAAAAGTAAAAGGTTTATATTTAAAATATCCTCAAATATTCCACTTTTATTGAGAAATAAAATAAAAGAGCTAAGCCCTAAACATATTATTAGATTTCTTATAAAAATTGCAAATATATATGCCTCGTATGAAAGCCTTTTAGATAAATTTTCTTCAGACTTATCTTTATCTACGTACTCAGAATTATTTTGTATGTCATCATCTACAGATAGTCCAAATGTTCTATAGCCTAAGATGCTTAATGAGTAATTAATTAGCACATAAATTATTATTGAGAAAACAGAAAGAAATAAAAATAAAAAATATTCCATAATTAATTTATTTCCTTAATTTTCTAGCAGGGTTACCCACTACTGTTTCTTTTGATAAAACATTTTTTGTTACAACAGAACCAGCACCAACTACAGAATTAGAATTTATAATTACAGGAGAAATTATTGTTGAATTAGAACCTATAAAAACATTTTCTTTGATAGATGTTTCATGTTTTGTTTTACCATCAAAATTTGCCACAACTGTTCCTGCTCCTATATTTACATTATTTTCTAGTTTCACATCACCGATATAGGCTAGATGCTTAGATTTAGATTCTTTACCAATATTAGAAGTTTTAACTTCAACAAAATTTCCTAATTGAACATTTGAGTCTGTAAATGTAGATTCTCTTACATAAGTGAAAGGACCAATTTGATTATTATTTCCAATTTTTGAATCCGTAATAATTGAATATAGAACTTTAGATCCCTTTCCAATTTTTGAATTAGAAATAGTAGTATTGGGTCCAATAACACTATCAGATTCAATTTTAGTTTCACCTAATAAGAAAGTTGAGGGCAATATTACTGAACCAGGAAGTATTTCAACTGAATCCTCAATATACACAGAATTAATATCAACAATCTTTACACCAGAAGAAATTAATTTTTTAATGTGTTTTGACTTGGACGAATTAATATCAAGTATTTTTTTGAATAAATTAAATATCGACGGAGGTTTCATTAGAATTTGTTTTTAAGAAAATTAGTCTTTTTGAAGTTTTTTTCATATAAATTTTTATAATTCAATAAGCTATTCATTTTGACTAATAAGAATTAATAATATCATAATTATAGAATTATAAAAAATAATGGAGAGGTGTCAGAGTGGCTTAATGAGCACGCTTGGAAAGCGTGTGTACGTTAAAGCGTACCGCAGGTTCGAATCCTGTCCTCTCCGCCATATTTTATGTTATATAATATTAAAACCATGAAAAAAGTATCGAGGTAGATTTTTGTCAAAAAATTTAGTTATAGTAGAGTCCCCAGTAAAGGCAAAAGCTTTACAAAATTATTTGGGTAAGGAATATAGTGTCATGGCTTCCTATGGCCATGTCAGAGACCTTACAACCAAGAAATGGGGAGATAAGAATTCTAACAATGGATATGATATTAATCTGGATGAATCAAAAGTAAATCTTACTTGGGCAGTTGAAACAAAAAGTAAAAAAAACATTAATGAAATTTCTAAATTCATTAAAGATAAAAAGCCAAAATCAATTTTTCTAGCTTCTGATCCAGACAGAGAAGGAGAAGCTATTTCTTGGCACTTAGCTGATGAATTAAAACTATTAGATAAAAAAAATGTAAATAGAGTCGTATTTCATGAGATAACTAAAAATGCTATCCTTGAATCCTTTAATAGCCCTAAGAAAATAGACATGGATTTGGTTGATGGCTATAAAGCAAGACGAGTAATGGATAGAATAGTAGGTTTTGAAACTTCCGCACCTCTTTCCAGTGCTATAAGAGTAGGAGGGAGAGCAACCGGTAGAGTCCAAGGTCCTTCACTTCTTATTGTAAATAACAGAGAAGATGAAATCCAAGCCCATCAAGCTTTAGAGTTTTGGAATATTAAAGTAGATTTAGTAAATAATAAAGATGAACTGATAAACGTACAACTTAAGGGTAATAAATCAAATAAAAATCATTTTCTTTATGATCCTAAGAAAGACAAAGTAATTCCTATACCTGATGAAGAGAGTGCAAATATCCTTGAAGATAAATTATCAAAATCTGAATTTAATATTTCTTCGATAAAAAAGAATAAATTTAAGAGTAAGCCAAGAGCACCTTTCACAACAAGCACACTACAACAATCTGCATCTTCTGAGTTAAGAATGGCTCCTAGAATAACTATGAGTATTGCACAAGAACTCTTTAGAGGTATAGAAACTGGGAGTACTGTACTAAACCTGATTACTTATATGAGAACAGACTCAACATTTATTTCTAATGAAATCCTAACATCAATTGGTGAATATGCTACTAAAAATTATGGAGATGATTATTATTCAGGGACAAGGGTTTATTCAAAAGCATCAAAAAACTCACAAGAAGCACACGAAGCTATTCGCCCTACAGATATAAAAAACAGTCCTGAAAAAATAAAAAATCAATTAAGTGATCAACAATATAAATTATATAAACTTATTTGGGATAGAACATTAGCCTCGCAAATGACAGATAGTGTTTCAGAAAAAACAGTTATAAGTGTTGAAACTAAGGAAAATGATTTTCTACTAGAATCAGAATATATAGAGTCTGTATTTGAAGGATTTAAGATATTAGATCAAAAAACTAATAATGATATAGTGCCAAAGCTTTCATTAGATGAAAAATTAATTTTAGAAAAAGTTCATAAGCTAAAAAACTTTACTCGCCCTAAGAGCCGGTTTACTGAAGCAAGTTTAATTAAAGAATTAGAATCAAGTGGCATTGGAAGACCAAGTACTTATGCAAGTATTATGGACAGAATTCAATATCATAAAGCAGTAATAATCTTAAGAAGAAGTTTATATAGAACAAATGTTGGTAAAGCCATGATTAACGCATTGTTACCTATTTTTGGAGACCATTTTATATCATTAGAATTTACCAGTGAAATGGAAAGAAATTTAGATGAAATTGCACAAGGAAAATTAAGTTGGGAAAAAGTAGTCTGTGAATTTTATGAGAATTTTCAAAGTAAATTAGAAAAATTAAAAAAAGTAGGTGAAAATAATTTCTCTGGTGAAAACAAAGAAAAAGTGGTAGATCCTAGTTCTGCCCATCATTTTACTGATATTCATTGTCCGATCTGTTCAGGGAAAATAGATCTTTGTGATGAAGAAGAATTTGATCAAACAGAAGGATTAAGAGAAAAAAAACATAACTGTGAATCTGTTCACATGAAATGGATTCCAATTAAAAAGAAATCTCCTAAAGATGATGGAGCATTTTTAGCTTGTGAAAAAAATTATAATGAAAAAGGAAGAACTGATCATAAAAGCTACTTACCGGAAAAATGTTGGGCTTCTATAGGTAGAACAAGAAAAAATAATCTTGAATATTTCAACGAAAGTATCCTAGCAAAAAAATAATATTCCCTTATCTTTGTATCAATTCCAAATTTATAAGAAAAAACTAATTTTATTATCATAATAAATATGAAAATAAAAAACATAGCTATTCAATTTAAAATAAATAAAGAAATTTTTCTATCGAAAAGAAGTTTCTTGTCTCAATATTCCTTAAGAAACCAAAGCCAAGATATAGATATCATGCAATCTTTTTTTAAAGAAAATATTAATTCAGAATTCAATATAGATTTAATTAGAAAATTTATATCTGAATTAAGAATCAATAGAACTCAAGGTTCTATCAGAAGAATAATTTCAAATCTAAAAATATATTTTGAGTTTTTATTAGAAGAAAATATTATTTCAAATAATCTTTTTTCTGAAATAAGTAGTCCTAAAATAGAAAAAAAGCTTCCCTCTATTGCTTCTGTAGATGAGATAGACAAGATGATAGAAATAATTGACACAGATACTAAATTAGGGAAAAGAGATAAAGCAATAATTGAACTCATATATTCTGCAGGGCTAAGAGTTTCAGAGGTTAATAATTTAAATATTGATGATATCGATACTCAGATAAATCAAGCTATAATTTTTGGTAAAGGATCAAAATATAGAGCCGTTATTTTTTCCAACTTTACATCAAAAGTTCTTAAGAAATACTTGGATATAAGAGATGAATCAAATAAAAATGAAAAAGGGTTTTTCCTTAATAATATAGGTAAAAGGCTCTCCATAAGAAGTATTCAGCATTTAGTAAAAAAATATATCAACTTAGCTGGTTTAAATCCAAAATATCACACACATACATTAAGACATTCTTTTGCAACGCATCTTCTAGATGGTGGAGCAGACCTAAGAGTAGTACAAGAACTATTAGGACACACTTCACCAAAAACTACAGAAATTTATACTCATATATCGGTAGAAAAATCTAGAGACGTATATACAAAAGCTCATCCAAAAGCATAAAATATAATTAAATAATTAAGGAGATATAATGACAATTTCATCAGGAGAAATAAAAAGAAATATGACTATAATCTTACAGGATGAAATATATCAAATTTTAGAGTGGCAACATAGACAAGCTCCAAAAGCTCCTCCAACTCTAACCTTGAAATTAAGGCATATTGAAACTGGAAATGTTTATGAAAAAAAAGTTCCTGGTAATCAAAAACTAGAACTTGCATTAACTGATACAAGAGACGCTCAATTCCTTTATAAAGATAAAAGTTTTTTTATATTTATGGATAATTCTAGTTTTGAACAGTATGAATTAGATGAAAAAATGATTGGAGACTCTTCAAAATATTTAGCTGAAGGGAACAATATCTCCATTATATTTCTTGATATTAAGCCTTTGGCAATTGAGTTGCCTTCATCAATGATTATGACTATAGAAAATACTGATGTTGGATTAAAAGGAGATACTCAATCTGGAGCTACTAAACCTGCTACAACAACCTCAGGATTAAGACTACAGGTCCCTTTATTTATTGAAAATGGCCAGGAAATAAATGTTTCCACTTCTGATGGTTCATATCTTGGAAGAAAATAATTTATGGACAAAAAAAATAAAACTTTGTCAGTTGGTTGGCTTTCAACTGGAAATGGAGAAGGTTCTTTAGGTCTCTTGAAGCAAGGATTAGATTTACATAATCAAAAAAAAATTTCTATAGACTATGTCTTTTCAAATCGAAATTATGGTGAAAAAACTGGTTCTGATAATTATATTGATTTTATAAAAAAAAATAAAATTAAAATTATCACATTATCATCAAAAGATTATAAAAATAAAAATAAAACTTTATGGAAAAATTTAAGAAATGATTTTGACAAAAAAGTATTATCTAAAATATCTAAGTATGATGTAGATATTATAGTAGCTGCAGGATACATGCTTTTCTCACCAATAATATGTAATTATTATAAAATTTTGAATATCCATCCAGCTCTTCCGAATGGCCCTATTGGAACTTGGAAAAATGTAATATTAGATCTAATCAATAAAGAATCAACTTATTCCGGAATATCAATTCATTTAATGACTCCTGAACTTGACGAAGGTCCTAATATTTCTTTCTGCAAGTTTAATATTAAGGATAATAATAATATCAATTTATGGGAAAAACTAAAAAAACAAGAAAATAAAATTGAAGATTCAGATATCTTTTGGGATATAAGAAAAAGAATTATATTCTATGAAAGAGTACTACTAAAAAAAACATTAGAAAAAATATCAAATGGAGAAATTGAAGTTACTCCTAATAAACCAAAAAACTTATCAGAAGAAATAAATCAAATGATTTAAACTATTTCTTTTTTGACTTAGAGGCACCTTCAGGGTAAATAACCTGATCGACTAAACCGTATTTTACTGCCTGTTCAGCATCCATCCAAAAATCACGATCCTCATCTTTTCTAACTTTAGCCTCAGTTTGACCTGTATGGAGAGCCATTATTTTTGTTAGTTTATCATTTATTCTAAGCATTTCCTTTGCCTGAATTTGAACATCAGATATAGTACCACCACCACCACCTGAAACGCTATGAATCATCATTGTAGAATTTGGTAGCGCATATCTTTTACCTTTTGCTCCAGCAGTTAATAAAATGGTACCCATACTTGCAGATAAACCAACTGAGAAAGTACAAACATCATTTGGAATCATTTGCATAGTGTCATAAATTGATAACCCTGCATAAACGGATCCTCCTGGAGAATTTATATATAAGTTGATATCTCTTTCTGGATCTTCTCTAGATAAATAAAGTAATTGAGCAACAATAGTATTTGAAACAAAATCATCAACTGGAGTTCCTAAAAATATAATTCTCTCCTTTAGCAAAAGAGAAAATATATCATACGCCCTTTCTCCTCTAGAAGTTGTTTCAATTACAGAGGGAATCAATGATGTGGGATTTGTGTATTTATGCTCCAAAAAAGTTCTCCTTTATTACTAATAATTTAATTCTACTAAATATTATTTCTTTTTTCGATTACTTGTTGTTTTTTTAGAAGATTTTACCAGGTACTCTAAACATTTTTTCCTTTGTAGATTATTCCTTACATAGTTTTTTAAAGTTTCATCGTCAGCTATCTGTTGATCTTTATATTGTTGCTTAATAACTTCAACTTCTACAAGAATTTCTTTTTCATCTACTGAAAATTTTTCAATTTTAATTATTTCTTCTATAACTAAAAATCTTTTAATCTCTAGTTCTGCTGTGTCTAATGACTCCTTATAAAATTCCTCATTAGTTTTATTAATAGCTTTTAAGTAATCTTCAAATTTCATGTTATATTGTGAAACTGATCTTACTCTATCTTCAATAATTTGATCAGCAGATCTTTGGATTTGAATTTCTGCGATATGGAACTTAGATTTATTGAGCAAATTTTCTAAAATCTCCGTTTCAACTTCAATGTTATATTTATAATCATTCTCTGCAGAAATTTCTTCTTTCAATTGCTTTTCAAAATCTTTAACATCCTTAATTTCGGGATTTAGTTCCTTCAGAAATTTGTCATCTAATTTAGGCAATACTTTTTCTTGAACACTAATACATTCAACTTCAAATTTAGCATTTTTACCTTGATATTCTTCTTCCTTCCAATCTAAAGGTAAGGTAAGGGTAAAACTGTTTTTTTCACCATTCTTCATACCTTTTATATTTTCTGATACTCCAGGTGCAATTAAATTACTGTTTTCTACAGCATAAAAATCAAATTCATTTTCATCAATAATAACTTTTTCTTCACATATAGCTTGCAAATTTATTTTGGCAAAGCCAGGAAAGTCTAACTTATTTTTACTAGATTCCCAGGTTGCCCTTGATTCCAATATTCTATTTTTTGCTTCATCTAATCTAGTTTTTGTTACTTTCTCTTTTTTTACTGAAGTGCTAAGGCTTTTATAGTTTCCTAAAGTCAGTTCTGGCATCATAGGAACCATAAGATTTATTTTCAACTTAGGATCTCGTTCTAAGATATCTACTTTTGGAGCACAAGGATATTCAAATTTATTATTTTCTAATACCTCTTGTGCAACTTCTTGTATGATTGCATCTAGGCTATTTTCGAGTATATAATCTTTACCATATTGAGATTCAATTACATTATAGGGAACCTTGCCTTTTCTAAATCCTTTTATATTTGCAGATTTCGAAATAGTTTTTGCAGAATTCTTAAGATGCTTAGTAACTAAAAAATCATCTACTAATATTTCTATATCTACTTGCTTATTCTTTTCTTTTTTAATTTCAATATTCATTTTTTTATTATTCCTCTTCCTCAATAATATTAATACTAAGTTCTTCTAACTGATCGGTGGAAATAAAATCAGGAGACCCAAAAAGTAAGTCCGAAGCAGTTTGGGTTTTTGGAAAAGCTATTACTTCTCTTATTGACTCTTCCCTAGATAGCATTGCAACTAATCTATCTAATCCGAGTCCCATCCCTCCATGAGGAGGAACTCCATATTCAAAAGCATCTAGCAAATGCCCAAATAAACTATTTACCTCTTCTTTAGAGTAACCAATTACATCAAATACTTTTTCTTGTAATTTTCTTTCATGAATCCTTATTGAACCAGAACCTAGTTCAACTCCATTACATACAAGATCAAAAAGATCTGCTTTAACTTGTCCAGGGTCTTTTTCTAAATATTCAATATCATCGCTTTTGGGTGATGAAAAAACATGGTGGGCTGCTTGCCAATTATTTTCAGCATCTTTTTCAAAAAGAGGGAAATCTGTAATCCATACGAACTTCATAATATTTTTATCAATTATGTTTTTTTCCTCAGCAATATGATTTCTAAGAGATGATAGAGATGAATTAACTATCTTATCTTCACCTATAATCATAAAAATAACATCCCCTGATTTAGCATTAGTTTTTAATAAAATATCATTCAAGTTTTCTTGAGTATAAAATTTGTTCAAAGGTCCTGATGAATCCTCGAGATTAATAGGGCCATCAATATTTTCCGCAAGAGAAATATAAATCAATCCTCCAGCACCTTGAGTTTTAACAATCTCAGTCAATCTATCAAAGTCTTTTCTTCCATATCCATTAGAATTTTTTGCTACAAATCCTTTTAGAACACCTCCACTTGCTAATGAATTAGTTATTACATTTGAATTAATAGTTTTTGCTATATCGGTCAAGTTTTTTAGTTCCATTTCGAATCTAAGATCAGGTTTATCTGTTCCAAATCTATCCATAGATTCAGCATAGGATAATTTTTCAAATACCGAATCAACAACAATTTTATTATCTACATCTTTGATTAAATCAATATATAAACTTTCAACTGCTTCCATCACATCCTCTTGATGAACAAAACTCATTTCTAGATCTAATTGTGTATGTTCTGGTTGCCTATCTGATCTCAAATCTTCATCTCTGAAACATCTTGCAATCTGAAAATATCTATCGCAGCCAGAAACCATAAGCATTTGTTTCATTTGTTGAGGAGACTGAGGGAGAGCATAAAAAGAACCATTTTTTATTCTTGAAGGAACAACATAATCTCTAGCTCCTTCAGGAGTACTTTTTATCAAAATTGGAGTTTCAATGTGAGTAAATCCTTTCAGTGAAAGATTCTCCCAAATAAATTTTGTGACTTTATGCCTTAAGGACATTTTTTTTTGCATAGAATCTCTTCTCAAATCTAGAAATCTATACTTAAGTCTTATCTCTTCAGATACTTCATTCGCATCAGAAATTTCAAATGGTGGTGTTTTTGATTTAGATAAAATTTCCATAGAATCTACTATCAGCTCATAGTTACCGGTTTCTATATCAGGATTTTCAGCACCTTCTATTCTTCTCTTAACTGTTCCAGAAACTGATATAACCCATTCTGACCGTAATTCTTTTGATTTGTTATGAGTTGATTGAGAGACTTCTGGATTAAATACAATTTGCATAATTCCTGATTTGTCTCTTAAATCTATAAAAATCAGTTGCCCATGATCTCTTCTTTTTGAAACCCATCCAGCAAGATTGATCTTTTTTCCTTCATTGGATGAAGAAATTCTTCCACACATAATATCTCTATACATATTTCCTCATTGAATCATTTTGATAAATCACCATATTCTCTTTTAGCTACTGACAAATTAACAAAAGTTTCAGTTCTTATAATTCCATCAATTGAACCGATATCAATCCTGATAAAATTGCCTAATTCTTCTGAACTTTCAAGTGCTACTAAGCAGAAAACATCATAACTACCTGTTGTGGCTATTACCCATCTAGTGTGGTCTAAAGAAGCAATTTTATTTGAAATTTCACTAACTTTATCGGGTTCACACTGTACTCCAATAAGCGCTTCTGAAAAAAAACCTAGTTTTTTAGGATCTGAAGCTGCAACTATTGAAATAGTTTTTGAATCTAATAAATTTTTTACTCTTCTTCTGATAGTACCCTCACTTACATCTAATTCTCTTGCCATTTGAGCATTAGATAACCTACCATCTCTTCCTAACATTGAAACTATTTTTCTATCTATGTGATCCATATTTTTCCAAAAAATAACTATTGATAACAATATTATACCTATAAATATGATCCATAGAATGATTTTAAATTTAGATTTTTTGACATGTAATCATTGATTTATTTTTTTAAAATACAGTACAATATAGATAATTCTAAATAATTAATTATTGGAGAGTAAATTGTTAGATTCAGAGCAAATTGTAAGTTATACGGATATGGCAAGCGAAAAGCTTAAAGAAATAATGAAAGAACAAGGGAACGAAGAAAGTTACCTAAGGGTTTCTATTGATGAAACTGCTAATGGCGGTTTTGAATATGTATTTGGACTTGTTGAAAAACCAGAAAGCAATGATATTGTTCTAGATTCAGTAATTAAAACTGTTGTCGATCCTGACAGTCTAAAATTCGTTGAAGGATCAAATATTGATTATGTTGAAGGTTTCCAAAGATCAGGATTTGTAATATCTAACCCTAACTTCAAACAAGATGGTGCTGGTGGAGGATGCGGCGGCGGAGGAGGAGGATGTGGATGTGGAGCTGGAGCAGAATCTGAGGCTGTAGGCTGTGGTGGTCACGCACAAGCACAAGAAGCTGGAGCTGGATGCGGCGGTGGTGGTGGATCTTGTGGTTGCCAAGGCTAAATTAATAAAAATTTGTAATTAAATTCGCTATAATTTTTTTTGAACAATTTTATAATATTTATTTATAGTTAATTTAAGAGAACTAAGAAAGAATTAAATATGACATATATTATAGGTAAAGCTTGTGTTGATGTAATGGATGGTGCATGTGTCGATGTGTGCCCAGTAGATTGTATATATTCAAAACCTGGAGATACTCAATTATTTATAAACCCAGAAGAATGTATAGATTGTGCTGCTTGCGAACCTGTTTGTCCAGAAAGTGCAATTTTTGAAGAAGATGATGTTCCTGAAGACCAACATAATTTCATAAAATTAAATTATGAGTATGATTTTGATGATTCAGAGCCAGGTCACAACATCTAAATTTCTAAGTACTAATCATCAAATGAAGAATAATTTAAATTATATAATTTACTATATAATCCTTTATTTTTCAAAAGTTTTTGATGTGAACCTATTTCCTCAATTTCTCCAGCATTCAGAACAATAATCCTGTCACATTTTCTAACAGTAGCTAGTCTATGAGCAATTGTAATAGATGTTCTATCTTTAAGTAATATATCAAGTGCATTCTGTATTTTCTTTTCTGTATAGGAGTCAATTGAAGATGTAGCTTCATCAAGTATAAGATATTGAGTATCTGCAACAAGTGCTCTTAAAATACTAAGAAGCTGTCTTTGCCCCATTGATAAATCTGACCCACGCTGGCCTATGACTGTACTGTAACCATTATCTAATGAATTTATAAATTCGTTTAATCCTAATAATTCAGTCGCTTTTTCAACTTCTTTTTGAGGTATATCTTTATTTCCGTACTTAATATTATCTAATATTGTCCCTGAAAATAAAAAGGGATCTTGTAGTACCATTCCTACTTTTTTTCCTATATATTCTTGAGAAAATTTCTTAATCTCTACCCCTCCAAGAATTACTTTTCCTTTGTTGGTATCGTAGAATCTATGAATTAAATTAGAAATAGTTGATTTTCCTGCTCCTGTTGGACCAACTATACCAATTCGTTCTCCATTCTCAATACTTAAGTTAAAATCTTTTAATATATAAGTTTTATCAACATAAGCAAAAGAAACATTATCAAACTTAATTGAACCGTCTAATGGACAGTCTAAAGGTTTTTTAGGATCTCTTATTGTTACAGGAATATCTAAAACTTCAAAAATTCTATAGCCTGAAGCCATTGCTCTTTGCATAGCATTATATTGCATAGAAATAGTTCTTATTGGATCAAAAAATCTTTGAACCAAAAGCATGTAAGCAACCATTACTCCTGCAGTAATATGATCATTTATTACTAAACTTGCACCCACAATAATAATTATTGCAAAAGAAATCCCTGTTAATGTTTCTACTGTAGGAAGCATTAAACTTGATAATTTAGCTGCTCTTAATTGAGCTTTATATAAATCATTTGCTTTTTTTTCGAAAATTTTTGAGTTAAAATTTTGTCTATTGAAAGATTGAATTGTTCTAATACCATTTATATTTTCAGCAAGATATGAAGTTGCTGCTGAACTTTTAGTTCTAGCATCTAAAAATGCTATTCTAGCTTTTGGTAGCCATATCATTCTAATTAATATCATTAAGGGCATAACTAAAATAGTTAATATTCCAAGTTGAACATTCATAACTAATAAAACACTTATTATTCCAAAAATTAGAACCAAGTCACCAATTGCAAAAACAGACATTTGCAATGCTTCCTGCATAGCAGCTACATCCCCTTGTAGCCTAGACATTAATTTCCCTACATCTGTTTTGTCCATGAATGAAATAGATACATCCTGCAGGTGAGTAAACATTTTTTGCCTAAGATCTAAAAGTATATTTTCACCAACTTTTTCCACTATTGAATCTGACATAAATATTGAAAAACTTACTAATATAGCAAGACCTAAAAACTGCAAAAGACCCACAAATATAGAGTTTTTTACACTTTCAATATCAGTACATGAGGACCCTACCATGCAGCTAGACTGATCAATTAAATTTTTTATCACAATAGGTATTAATAGTGATGCTCCAGTCAACAACAATATGAAAAAAAATCCTATAAAAACATCTTTTTTATACTTAGACACATAAGGCATAAATCTCTTGATAATGTTGTAATCAAAAGATCTGGATCTTATATCTTCGTCTGATAAACTAACCATTTTATACTTTCAGTTCTGGATTTATTTGCATGTTATATAGCTCTGAATAACGTCCCTTTTGTTTCATTAATTCGTTATGGCTTCCTCTTTCGATAATTTTGCCTGAATCTAAATATAAAATTTCATCCAAATTCATTACTGATGAAATTCTATGAGCAATAACTATTAAAGTTATTCCTGTACCCAAACTCATCATTTCTTCTCTGATCTTTTTTTCTGTTTGTGTATCAATAGCCGAGGTTGAATCATCAAAAATAACAACTTTAGAATTAAAAAGCAGAGTCCTTGAAACAGACAATCTTTGTCTTTGACCTCCTGATAATTGAACTCCTCTTTCTCCGATCAAGGTATCAAATTTTCCTGGTAATTTATCGATGTGAGTAAATATCTGGGCTTTATCAGTTGACCAGTCTACTAAGTCCTTCGATGCTTTAGGATCTCCATATCTTACATTTTCAAAAAAAGTATCAGAGAAAAGAAAATTATCCTGATCTACCAAGTTAACTGAATGCCTTAAATCGCTTAAGTCTAATGTACTGATATCAATACCATTTATCTTAACACAACCATTTGATGGATTATAAAATCTTGGTAATAATCTTGAAAGTGTTGTTTTACCTGACCCAGGTGGCCCAACAATACCTATGGAGTGATGTGGATTTGCTTCAAAATTAATATTTTTTAGTACTTCGGTATTTTCATAAGAAAAACACAGATCAGCAACTTCTATTTTTTCTACAGGTTCGATAAAAGGTATACCTTGGATATTTTTTACATCTTCTTCTTTATCTATCACTTCAAATAATCTTGATGATGTAGCTGAGGCTCGTGCAAATGAATTAACTAGCATTCCAATTTGTCTTACAGGGCCCTGTAAGATGCTCATAAAAGCTATTAGTGAAGTTAATTCACCTAAAGTTATTCTATTTTCTAAAACTGAAACAGCACCAAAATAAACTACTAGGCTCATAGAAATCAAAAATACAAAAGTATTTAGTGAAATAGAAAAACTTCTGATTGTAATTTGTCTAAAGGTCATATTTTTTACAACATTTGATGCAATTGAATATTTTTCCATTTCATATTTCTGTTTCATAAAGGATCTTACTAATCTAACTCCGGACAAATTTTCATCCATAACACGCGTCAAAACTCCTAACTGCTCTTGTAATCTGTACCAGTTTTTCCTTAAAGTTAATCGAGCAAATGAGGATATTACTGCTATAAAAGGAACAAATGATAATGCCAAAAGTCCTAAATAAAGGTCAATATTCAGTACCAAAATTGCTCCAGTTGAAATAAATATAGAAAGAAATATAACTCTAAGAATGCCTGTATTAATAAACATTCTACATCCCTCAATATCTATAATTCCCTTTGTTATAAGATCACCAGTATGAACAGTGTCATGATATTTAAAAGATAGTCTTTGTAATTTGTCGAAGTATAGCTTTCGCAAATTAAATGCAACTGTCTGTCCCATTTTTTCTCCTTGATAAACATGAAAAAAGCTAAAAATCCCCCTAGCAACTGATAAAAGAAAAACTAGAATTCCGATTGTGATAAAGGGACTAAGTGAAAGATTTCCTATTTGATTATTATCTAGGGCGGTATCAATTGAAGACCCTAAATAATATGGAATAGACATTTGCAATGCAGCTGCAAAAATTATAGAAGTAATGGATAATAATAATTCGTACTTATTATTTTTTAGCGGGAACTTAAGAACTCTAATTAAATTTTTACTCAGAAACATTTAATTTTTACTAAAATCTATCTATTATTTTTTTTGAAGCATTTATAAACACTATGGATTATTATACTCTTATTAAAAATAAAAAACACATAATTATTAATTCTAGTTTCAATGAAAAAAATAGATAATATAAAATTTAGAAATGCACTTACAAGTGACTCGAATCAACTTTCTGATATGGAATCAACTGTATTTTATTTAGATAAAGTAAATACTAATTTTGAAAGAGAATTAGATAAAGAAAATAAAAAAATTTTTGTTTGTACTTTTGTGAATATTATAACTAAACCTACTAATTTTATAAAAAGAATATTTAGATTTTTAGAAATAAAAAAAGAAAAAGTTTTTATAGAACAAGAAGTGATTATAGGATATATAAAAACTTGGAAAATTATGGAAGATACGCATATCGAACAATTAGGAGTATTAGAAAAATTTCAAAGGCAAGGTATAGGAGAAAAACTATTACGCCTTTCTATAAATCATGCGATTCAATTAGGATCAAATAAAATCATACTTGAATGTAGAAAATCAAATATATCTGCTATAAATCTATACAAAAAATATCAATTTAATATAACAAGTGTTAGAAAAAACTACTATCCTCTAGATAATAAAAGAGAAGATGCTATTTGCTTTGAAAGCCCAAATTTACAAAATAACGACTTATTTAAAAATCTAAAATAAATTTTCTTGATCCATTGATGAAATTGATAGGCCCAAATGATTTGCACCTTCTTTAGTTATTTTTCTTCCTTGAGAAGTTCTTATAATAAAACCAATTTTTAATAAAAAAGGTTCAACGACATCTGATAAAGTTACCTGATCTTCATTCAAAGAAGCGCTTATAGCTTCAATCCCTACTGGACCACCTTGATAGTTTTTACAGATAATATTGAGATACTGATGATCCAATCTATCAAGGCCTAAAGAATCAACTCCTTCAATCTCTAAGGATTGATTAATTATGTCTATATTAAATTTATTTAGATTCTTAACTTCTACATAATCTCTAACTCTTCTTAATAATCTATTGGCTATTCGAGGAGTTCCTCTTGATCTTTTGGCTATTTCTAAAGCAGATTTATTATCAATTTTTAGATCCATGAGATTTGCAGATCTTGTAATAATATCTCCTAAGTCTTTTTCATCATAATAATCTAAATGGTAAGACAAACCAAATCGGTCTCTAAGTGGTGAACTCAACAAACCTGGACGAGTTGTAGAACCTACAAGAGTAAAGCTTTCTAATCGAAGATTGATAGTTTTAGCAAATGCCCCACTTCCAGTAATAAAATCTACTCTGAAGTCTTCCATCGCTGAATATAGATATTCTTCAACTGACTTAGGAATTCTATGAATCTCATCAATAAAAAGTACATCTTTAGAGCTAAGATTAGACAATAAACCAACAGCATCAGCAGGTCTTTCTAGTGCAGGTCCACTGGTATGAATAAAATTAGATTCTATCTGATTAGATATTATGTAAGATAAGGTTGTTTTACCTAACCCTGGGGGCCCATAAAATAAAACGTGATCTAAAGATTCATCCCTTTTTTTTGATGCTTTCACAGCAATTGATAGAGACTCTTTGATTTTTTCTTGACCAACATACTCTTCAAATGATTTGGGTCTTAGAATATTAGAATCAATTTTTTCATCTTGGGGTTCAATTAATGATGATCCTTGATTTGAAAAAATTATTTCTTTATTTTCTACACTATCGTCCATAATATGATTAAATTATACGTATTTTCTAGTATTTTTTTTCAAAACTTTTCTAACAATTGTTTCTACATCTAAATCATCATCTGAGTCAGATAATATTTCCATAATTGCAGTTCTTGCTTCATTTGTCCTGTAGCCTAATCCAATTAATCCGGATAAAGCTTCGTCAAAAATAGAATCAGAAATTTTAAATTCTGAAGCTTTTTCTGAAATTCCATCAAATTTATAGGAAAGTTTTCCTTTTAATGAAGCTATTATTTTTTGAGCAGCTCTGCTTCCAATACCAGGCATTTGTTCTAACAATCCATTATCTTCCGTTTCAATTGCATTAGCTATCAAGTTAATAGGAAAAACAAGAGAATTTGCAGCTTTAACTGGACCGATCCCTTCCACTTGAATAAGTTGTTCAAAAAATTCTTTATCAGCATATGAAATAAATCCAACCAAAAGAGGTTTAGGCTGCCTTTCGGTAACATGATAATAAATTTCTAATTCTATCTGAGAATCTATTGAAATATTATTTTCCATAAAATAATTATTTAAGTATTCAGGAATATAAATTTCATAACCAATTCCATTTACTAATAAAATTATCCTTTTAGGGTTAGAAAGTAACTTTAATATTTCACCTTGGATAAAACTAATCATTTATATTTTGAATTTGATTTATTGATTATAGAATGACAGATAGCAATAGAAAAAGCATCAGCTACATGTTCATTCTTTAATAAATTTTCATTATTTAAAATTTTAGAAACTGATAACATTACTTGTTTTTTATCTGCTCTTCCAGAACCAGTTACAATATTTTTTGCCTGAGTAGGCTGATAATCAAAAACTTCTATATCTCTAACTCCAGCAGAAGAAAGAATTACTCCTCTAGCGTGTCCCATTAATATGGATGTTTTTGCGAATTTAGGCCTTGAGTGCAAATCTTCTACTGCTATTACATCTGGTGAAAAATTATCAATTATTTGAATGAATTCTTTTGAAATTATAGCTAATCTTTTAGATAAAGGATCTGACGAGGCAGTTTTAATCACTCCCCCCTCTATTGGCCTTAATTTATTATTTATTGATTCTAATAAGCCATATCCCGTATTTGATAAGCTTGGATCAACTCCTAAAATAATCATAGGTTCATTATAAATTTATAGGTTTATTTTTCAAGTTTTTTGTCAAATTGGTCTCATACATCATTATTTTGATCATTTCTGTAATAAAATTTATTGAAATAAATTGAAAAAATAGAAACAATAGTAGATATATAATTTTATTAGGTGAATAAATGAAAAATGAAAAAGTTGCATTTCTTTTCCCTGGTCAAGCATCACAAGCTCCAGGAATGGGATTAGATTTATATAAAAATAGTATGGCAGCCAGAGAAGTATTTCAGGAAGCTGACGAAATACTTGGAAGAAAATTATCTGAAGTAATATTTGAAGGAACAAAAGAAGAATTAACACGAACAGAAAATGCTCAACCATCTATTGCAACTGTTTCTATAGCAGCATGGAGAGCAATAGAATCTGAAATGGGATCTATTCAAATACCAAACTTCACTGCCGGTCATAGTCTCGGAGAATATAGTTCTCTAGCAACTGCTGGGGCACTAAGTATAAAAGAAACTATAGACCTTGTTTCAAAAAGAGGCGAGTTGATGGAAAAAGCTTGTAATGATTCTCCAGGAGGGATGTCAGCAATAATAGGTATTGATTCTTCTTCCGTAAAAGAAGTTTGTGAAGAAACAGGTACTTATTTATCGAATATAAACACATCAAATCAAATTATAATTGCTGGGAAAAAAGAAAATCTTGTTAATGCCATGGATTTAGCTTCAAGACTAGGGGCTAAGAAAGCTATTCCTCTACCCGTAGCAGGTGCTTTTCATTCTGCTCTTATGTCCTCTGCACAACAGGAACTAAACTCTGTTATAGATGACGCAAATTTTGAAGATGCTGTAGTCCCTATAGTTGCTAATACAAGCGCAGAAGCGATCACAGATAAGGGATCATTAAGAGATGAGTTGAAAACTCAATTACAAAATTGTGTCTTGTGGAGCGATTCAATAAATTATATGATTGAAGAAAAAGTCGAAACATTCTATGAAATAGGTCCTGGCTCTGTTTTGTCTGGAATGCTTAAAAGAATTGACTCGAACTTAAATGTCAAGAACATAGGAAATTACAATCAAGTACTAGACTATGTTGAAGCAAGAAGCTAGTTGATTTCTGGATGAATAAAACTGAAGATAACTTAAATAATAGTGTGGATGGCGAGTTTATTTCTGAAGAAAAGACTCAATCTATTTTTGGTACAAATATGGCAAGAGCCTCAGTAGTTCAAACCCTTTTTGAAAGTGAAATTTCTAAAGATTATAAACCAGAAAATATAAAAAATTTACATTTTTATAATAAATTAAATAAATCGAAACAATTAATTGCTAATACTATTTTGGAGTATGCTTTAGAAAATATAAAGCAAATTGATTTAGATATTAAAAAGCACACAAGTGATAGTAATATCAATAGGATTCCCAAAACTGATTTATCAATACTAAGGATGGCAATATCAGAAATACATTGTGATATCGATACTCCTGTAGGCGTTATAGTAAACGAATCAGTAAAACTGGCTGATATTTTTGGGTCAGATACGTCTAAAAACTTTATAAATGGTGTTTTAAATTCTATGGTAAGATAGACTTTTAGATCATAATTCATTAACATAAACTTGCGGTTAAAATTTTGGAGGATAAAATGGCTTCAGTTTTAGAAAAAATACAAGAAATCACAGCTGAAAAATTAAGTGTTGATATTGGAGATGTAAAATCTGACTCTTCATTTACTGAAGATTTAGAAGCAGATTCATTAGACGTAGTAGAGCTAATAATGGCTCTAGAAGAAGAATTTTCAACTGATGACAAAGCAATTGAAATCTCAGATGAAGATGCTGAAAATATAAGAACAGTTCAAGATGCTGTAGATTATATATCTTCTAAAGTTTAATAAAATCTCAAGTTTATCTAAATTAGTAAGTTTAAAAAACATTTAGATTTGAAAAATATATGCAAAACATAAAGTTTACTCCTTTAGGAGGTTTGGGCGAGGTAGGAAAAAACTTACTTTTGTTTGAAATCAATTCTAGAGTGTATCTAATAGACGCTGGAATAAAATTTTCTAATGATCCTGAGATAGACATTATACTTCCCGATCTGGATTATTTAGAAAAAATTAAAGATAAAATATTTGGTATATTTATCACCCATGGTCATGAAGATCACGTGGGAGCATTATCTAAATTAGCATTTCTAAATGTACCTATTTACTCCCCTCCCTTGGCAAAAGAGATTATAAGAAAAAAAATCTATCGAGACCAAGCTCACCAATTAAAAGAAATAGTTGTCAACAAAAAATTTCAGTTTGAAGATTTTAATATTTCATGGTTTCCGGTAGTTCATTCAATCCCTGACTCTTGTGGACTAATAATTCAGACCAAAAATCTAAATATTATACATACTGGAGATTTTAGATTTGATAAAAATCCTGTGTACGGTAAGAATACTAATTTTAGGTCTATTTTAGAAAAAATAAATAATAAATGTGATGTTTTACTTTCTGATTCAACTAATGCTCTGGTTGAAAGTGAATCTTTTTCAGAGAAAGAAATTGAAAAAACTTTTGCAAAAGCTTTTAAAGAAAATAGAAAGATAATAGTTTGTACTTTTGCTTCTCAAATTTCAAGAATTCAAATGGCGATTAATGTCGCAAAAAAATTGAATAAAAAAATTGTCCTAATGGGGAGTACTCTAAGAAAAAATTTAAAAATCACGAAAAACCTAAATATAATTTATGATTTTGAAAAAGTTATAACTTCAAATAATAAAAATGGAGATGATTTTATTTATTTTGTAACTGGTTCGCAAGGCGAAGATTTTTCAGTCTTAAATAGACTTTCAACCAAAAATTATAATAATCTAGAGATTAATAAAAATGATCTTATATTAATGTCTTCTTCTGTTATCCCTGGTAATGAAGAAAAGGTATTTGGAGTTATACACAGACTTCAAGGACTTGGTGCAGAAATTAGATTTAATAATTTTGATAATAAACTGCATGTCTCAGGACACTCCAATAAATCAGAGTTGTCAGATGTTATAAAAGTCTTAAAGCCAAAGTATTTCATCCCTATTCATGGGAATAATGATATGTTAAATGCACATAAAAAAATCGCAATCTCACAAGATGTAGAAAAAAATAATATTTTTGTTTTGGAAAATGGGGATAATTTAATAATAAATTCTACCAAAGCAAAAAAAATACCTCCAGAAAAAATTATTGATGAAGTAGTACTGAGAGATAATCCATCATACTCCAATCAAATAGATTCAAATATTTATGAACATAATATTATTTCAATAATTATTAATTCAAGAGAAGTATTAGAGAAGAAAGATATCAACATTAAGATATTTGACAAATCCAATAATATAAACGTAAAACAATCTATAGAAGATTTTATATTAAAAAATAATTTGAATAATAACTCTGAAGGCTGGAGTGAAATAACTAAGCAATTTAATAACAAAATCTATAAGTTAATATTAGAGAAGTTTAATAAAAAATATGTTATAAAATCAATTTTTATAGAAAAATAGTTATTTTGAAATGGAAAATAACAATACTAATTTGTGGCAAGATAAAATAATAGGATTTATTGAGAAACGCAATTTCTTTTTATATCTCCTTTTGTTCAGTATGATCCTCACAGCTCCAATATTGATTAATCAAGTAAGACAAAATTTCGGAATAGCTCCAATTTTAATTTCTTTTTTTCTAACGTCACTCATAGTTTATCTTCGATATTCAATAATAAATTCAATAGAATTTTTATCATACAAATCAATCATATCTATTTTGTTAGTTAATTTTTCAATTTTTATTTCTTTTGGTTCTATAAATTATGTCTCCAGTTCCAGATTTTCATTTGATTATTCTATTTCAGGCAAGTCAGGAGAATTTTTAGCAAAATGGCCCTCATATTGGAGTAGTTATAGTGCAAATTTTCTAAATTATTTTGATTTATTTATAAGGATTTTTATACCAATAATTTTAATTTTTCTTATCTATAAACCTGAGTTGTTTAAGAACAGCATATTTTATTTAACAAAAAACCTCTCCAAAATTATTACTAACATGATAAAAAATATAAAAATTAGAAAAAATAGTTCTAGTACAAATCAATTTACAAAAAGTAATGAAATTCAAGAGAAATTACAGGAAGCTAAATCAATTATTAAGAATCAGACATCTGACTTAAAAGATACTAGGCAATTAGAAAATAAAGAAAAAATTATTAAGGAAAAAATTTTTGAAAATGGGAAAGAATTTGAATTAAATAAAACTATTTCTTTTGATGAAGGTAAAGATGATAAACAAATCGATAAATTTAAGATACAAAATTTTAGATGGCCTAGAATCACCACCGCAAATTTAATGGTATCTGAAAAAAAAGAACTCAGTAAAAATGAAATTGAAGATACAAAAAAAATAATCATAAATACACTATCAGCTCATGGTGTAAATACATCAATTGAAAAACATACATCAGGACCATCGGTTACTATGTACCAATTAAAACCTGGCTGGTTGGATGGAAATGAGAAAAAAAGAGTAAAAGTTGAACAAGTCCTAAGAAGAGAGAAAGATCTAGCATTAGCCTTAGGATCGCCCAATATAAGATTTGAAGCTGTAATTGATGGTTTACAAAATACAATGGGTATAGAAATCCCTAATCTTTCTCCTAATACAGTAGACTTCAAAGAGGTTTTAGAAAATCAAAAACTAAATAAGAACTCAGATAAATATAATTTACCTGCACCATTAGGCCAAGGTATGGACGGAATACCAAAAGTTATTGATTTATCAAAAATGCCTCATTTATTAGTTGCAGGGTCTACGGGTTCAGGTAAATCAGTTTTTATCAATTCAATCATAGCAGGCTTAATTGCTACCAAAAAACCTGATGATGTTCGTATGATTTTGATTGATCCTAAGCGTGTAGAGCTTACTCCTTATGCCAAAATTCCTCACTTATATACTGAAGATGTAATTGTAGACACTGATAAAGCAGTATCTGTACTAGCTGCAACAGTTGAGGAAATGATGACGAGATTTAAGATATTAGAAAAAGTGGGAGTTAAGAACATATCAGACTTTAATAATAAAATGAAAAATTCACATAAAATGTGGAATGTTTTAGTAGTTATTGATGAATTAGCAGACTTGATGCTTCAGGCAGGTAGTGAGATAGAAAGACTAATAGTTCGACTTGCACAACTAGGTAGAGCTACTGGAATACACCTAGTAGTAGCAACTCAACGGCCTTCAGTAGATGTTGTTACTGGTTTGATTAAGGCGAATTTCCCTAGTAGAGTATCTTTTGCAGTTATGTCACAGATAGATTCAAGAACCGTACTTGATAGTGTTGGAGCTGAAAAACTAATTGGTAAAGGGGATATGTTATTTAGCCCAATAGATAATGCTCAAATGAGTAGAGTTCAAGGAGTTTTTCTAACAGAAAATGATATTGAAAATTTAACTAATCAATGGGATCCTTATTTTGAAAAATACTCACTAGAAATGCTTGAAATCCCTGAAGAAGACAATGTGTCAAGTACACAGATATCTGGAGATACACTTTATGACCAAGCTTTAGATTTGAGTTCTCAGAGTAATACATTATCAACCTCATTATTACAAAGAAGATTAAGAATTGGATACCCTAGGGCTGCAAGGCTGATGGATGAATTAGAAGAAAATGGAATAGTTGGGCCTGGAGAAGCAGGGAAACCAAGGAAAGTTTTAATTGGATGAGTAGATTAGAAGAAAATTATATAGGCTTAGGAGATGAATTAATAGAATGCTTGAATTGTCAAGAAACTATCAATAATTCTGATTTTTATATAAATTATGGGATTTGCCCATACTGTGATTTTCATTATTCTATAGATTTTAATAAACGATTAGAAGTAATAGTAGATCAGAATTCTTTTGTAGAATTTAACAAAAATATTACAGTAAAAAAACCAACTCAATTAAAAATAAACCCAAAATATAAAAAAAATGTTAAAAGCTCAAGAGAAAGAACAGGCTTAGAAGAAGCTGCAATAACTGGAACTGCTAGCATAGGTGGATTAAAAACTGTAATAATATTATTAGATTTTGGATTTCTTGGAGGCTCTATGGGAATCATCGTAGGTGAAAAAATTTCAAAAGCCTTTACTTACGCTAGAAAAAATTCCTTACCTGTTTTTTCAATCATTTCAAGTGGAGGGAGAAGAGTTCAAGAAGGGGCTTTCTCATTAATTCAAATGATTAAGACTATTAATGCTACAAATGAATTAAGGGATAAAAATTTACCACACATAACTCTATTTACGAACCCTTCAGGGGGACAGGTTTATAGCTCTTTTGCATCCGTAGCTGATATTAAATTTGCTGAACCTGGAGCAATAATGGGAATGTTTACATTAAATGAAATAAATAAGTCTTCAAAAAATACTGAAAAAATCAATATATCTTCAGAAAATTTTTTCTCAAAGGGACTAATAGATAAAATTGTACCTAGAAATAAACTAAGAAAAGAAATTTCTACATTATTTGAACTAATAATGTCTAAAGATAGAATCCCTAAAAAAATTGATCTTGAATTACCTGATATATCTTTTTCTTCATTAGGGAAAAATATTAAGATTGATAAAGGTCGTCCAACTGGTCGTGATTATATAAAATCAGTATTTGAAGATTTTGTTGAAATAGAAAAAAATGATGAAAAAAATATTTCTATTTTAGGATTTGGTAAAATTGGATCTCAATCAACAATTATAATTTCTCAAAATTTTCAAAGGTTAAATAAATCAAATAATGGAAAAATAAATAACGAAGATTTAAAAAAAATATTTAGAGGGATTGAACTATCTAAAAAATTTGAATTACCTATAATTTTTCTGGTAGATAATAAAGGCATAGACACTACATTTGAAAATGAGATTTCAGGAATTGCAAATAGCCTATCAAAATGCATTATGAATTTATCAAATCATGAGCAGTTATTAATTTCAATTATTACAGGAGAAACTACAACTGAAGGTTCATTACCCTATTTCATATCAGACAGAGTTTTAATGCTTGAAAATTCAATATTCTATACTAGTACAGACAAGGAAAACCTGAAAAATATTCAAATGAACGCTAAAGAATGCCTTGAAACAGGACTTATAAATAAAATAATACAAGAACCTCCATTAGGTGCAAGCAAAGGTCCTGAAGACATGTCTAGGATAATAAAAATAAACATTATCAATGAACTCTCAAGCCTAAACTATATAAGCAAAAGAAAATTAATAAGAAATAGAATCAGAAAATTTCGTGAAATCGATATGAGCAATAAAAAATTGATTGAAAATGTATCTAATGAGATGAAAATCTGGAGAAATGTACTAAAAGCAGGATATAGAGCCTTAAGAAACTAAGGGCTTATACCTTTTAGTATCCAATCTAAAACTTCTTGCGTTCCATTTTCTATATATTTTTTAGTAGAATATTTTGAGACTTTAAAAACTTCCTGAACAGAATTTCCCATGGCAACAGAAACACCTGATTCCTTTAGCATTTCTATATCATTCATACCGTCACCTATTGCAAAAATTTTTGATTTATCAATTTTTAATATGCGTGAATATTCATCTACAGCAATTCCTTTATGTATATTTTTAGGCATAAAACTTATATATTCTTCTCCCATACTTCCTGAAGAGTGAATGAGGCTAGTTTTTGACTTATCAATAATTGTTTTTTCATTTAAATATTTTTTCACATCCTTATAAAAGCAAGTAATTATATTAACGCTTTGAGTATTTTTATTTTTCATTTTATGAGTCATAGTTTTGCCATCAGCACTAGCAAAATATTCAAAATTATTCTTATCGAGTATTTCAAAAACACTTCGAGATATATTCTTATCTAATGATTTACTAAAAATTATTTTGTTATTTTGTAAAGGATCAAATATTATGGCTCCGTTATCTGAAATCTGAGGCGATGTAAGTTGTAATAGCTTAGCGTATTCTAAAACTGATGAAAAAATTCTTCCAGAAATAATAGATACTGGAATTATCTTTGAAATTAATATGATCTTATTAAGAATATTATTAGGGATTTCTTCATTTGCATCCAAAAGAGTTCCGTCAAGATCAAATAAGGCAGCTAATATTTCAGGGGTTCTAAGTTTTTTGTTTATAGGTATATTCAAAATTTTTCCAAAAAAATATAATAATAAGGTTTCTAGTTACAATATAATTATTTTATGATTAAAATAATTAATCATAAAATAATTATAATATGGATAATTTAGTAATAGCAGGAAAAAGCTTCAAATCTCGATTGATTACAGGGACAGGTAAACACAGGTCTGCAAAAGATCTACATGATTCAATAATAGCTTCTGAAACTGAGATGATAACAGTAGCAATAAGAAGGATAAATTTTGATAATCCTAAAGAAAAAAATTTACTCGATGTAATTGATTGGGATAAATATAATATATTACCGAATACTGCTGGCAGTAAAACTGCAGAGGAAGCTGTTTATACAGCCATGCTCGCTAGGGAAGTAACTCAATCAAATTGGATAAAAATAGAAGTTATTCCTGATACAAAATATCTACTTCCAGATCCCATAGGAACTTTAGAGGCATGTGAAAAACTAGTAAAGGAAGATTTTATAGTCCTTCCTTATATTTCTCCAGATCCTGTATTAGCTAAAAGATTAGAAGATATAGGCTGCGCAACTGTAATGCCTCTTGGATCCCCAATTGGATCAGGAAGAGGAGTTCAAGCATTGGAAGAAATACAAATTATCATAGAACAATCAACTATTCCTGTTGTTGTTGACGCAGGGTTAGGAGTCCCTTCTGAAGCATCTTTGGTTATGGAATGTGGAGCAGATGCCGTTTTAGTAAATACAGCAATTGCAGGGGCAAAAGATCCTAAAATGATGGCTAAAGGATTTAGGCTAGGAGTTCAAGCTGGAAGAAATGCATATCTTTCAGGAAGGATTCCTAAATCCGAACAAGCAAATGCAAGTAGCCCTAAGGACAATATAGTAAATAGTTAATGATAATTTATGTTACTGACATTGATAAATTTAGCAATCAAAAATCATTTTTAGAAAATATTAAAAATTCATCATTATTTGGTATTGAATATATACAAATAAGATTCAAAAATCTAGATCAAAATTCTAAAACTATTCTTACTCAAAAAATAAATGAAATTATCGATAAAAGTAATACTAAATTAATAATTAATTCAGACTTCAAATCATCAAAAATAATTTCAGCATACGGTTTTCATATGACTTCTAGTTCAAAATTAAATGGATCTAGTGCAAAAAAAATTAGTGGTACAAATTGGATTTCAAAATCAATACATTCAAAAAATGAAATCTTAAAAAATAATAATGACAAAGATATAAATGCGTTTGTAATAGGAACCGTTTTTCCTTCTAATTCTCATCCTAATGGTAAGACTTTGGGTATTGAGAATTTTAAGGATTTAGTTAAACTATCAAAGAAACCAGTTATAGCAATTGGCGGAATAGATTCTCAAAATATTTCTACTATTGTGAAGTCTGGAGCAGATGGAGTTGCAATGATAAGTGAATTAGCAAATTCATCAAATCTAAAAAATTTAATTAAGAAACTGAAATCACACTATGAATAAAATTTATCTGAACGGTAAAGAGACAGAGGTAAAAAAAGATTTATCAGTAAAAGAATTCATTTCGTCTCAAGGGTTAGATAATAAAATGATTGCTGTCGCAATTAACATGAAAATTATTCACAAAAATGAATATAACAAAACTGTTATTTATGAAGGAGATAAAATAGAAATAGTAAGACCTGTTGGTGGAGGATAAATATTTATTCTACAACACAAACAACACCAAAGTTACCTGTGTCAGCATCTCCACTATATAGAGATCTATACTGAAAACATCCCCCAACAGTAAACTCTCTTGAATATGTCCAGTCTTCAGGATTCTTATCAAATGGTCCTTTATTAAATGCGCCTGAATCCCACATATCTTCTTGTCCATCATCAGATGTAGATGAGCTCGCAGCACCTTTAGGATTCAGCCAACTTACAGTTGATCCTGACTTTACTTTTACTGTTTGAGGGTCCATTACCCCACCTTGACCTATATTTATTTCAACAATTCCTTCTAAAACAGGACCTTCAGGCATATCAATTTCTATCGCTTCCTCTTCTTGTTCACAAGTAGAACCAATACAAGCAGCTTCTCCACCTGCTTCAGCTGTAGCAGTTAATGACATTGCTACCTTTTCAGCAGATGCCGCAGCATCTTTTCCAACAGCCTGCGCTGCTGCAGTAAATGAGCTTTCACATTCAGTAACCCAATTTGCTTTTTCAGTTTCAGATAAAGAAGAATAAACTATACCTTGTTCAGCTGTACATTCAGTAACTTCTGCAATTGCAGTTGCCGTTGCATTACCAAGCATATTTTCAGCAGTTTGCGTTTGAACAATATTTGTAAAAGAAAGATTTTCTCCTCCACATCCAAATATTACTGCTAATGAAATTATTAATAATAGTTTTTTCATAAGAACCTCTTAATCAACTTGCCTTAATCTTGGATCTAATCTGTCTCTTAACCAATCTCCTAAGAAATTTAATGCCAACACTACTAGAAATATAGCTCCACCAGGAACCATAACTTGGTGAGGAGCTATCGCTAGGTAGTCCCTACCTTCATTAGTCATAACACCCCATGCAGGAGTTGGAGGTTGAATTCCAGCTCCAACGAAACTTAGTACAGATTCAGCCAGAATTAATCCACTAGTATTCAAAGTTGCTACAACTACAGCAGTGTTCAACACTCCTGGAAAAATATGCTTATACATAATTCTAAAAGGCGTAGCTCCATTTATTTTTGCACTAGCTACAAAATCTAGCTCTCTTATGATAAGTGTTTGTGCTCTAATAACCCTTACAAATCCACTCCAAGCTATCAATGCAAGAACACCCATCAATACTGTCAATCCTCGTCCAAAAATCAATGTCACAACTAGCGCAACCATAAGGAAAGGTAACGCATACCATATATCTACGAACCTTGTTATAAACTCATCAACAAGCCAAGGAGCTAGAATAGAAAATCTTCTTTTTTTCCCTTTATATGTATAATTAAAACCAATATTAGGCTCATATCTTGTAGCGGTATAACCAGCAATCAATCCTAATGCAACACCAATGGTCATTCCTGCAACTAAGGATATTCCAACCACCATCATAGATATTTGAGCTCCATGAAGCAGTCTGCTAAATACATCTCTTCCAACATGATCATTACCCATAAAATGATACCCATCAGGCCAAAAGTCTAATAATTTAGTATCAGTTCTTATAACTTGTACATCTAAAATTATATTGTCATTCTGCCCTTCAATAATGTCTTCATTTGTGATAATTTCAAAACTCAACATTGATCCTTCTTGAGTAATATTACTAAATAAGATCTCTGGTGTATTTGGAGAATCTTCATTCCATGAAATATTGTTATTAAATGATCCATCACCATCAATATCAAATATCACATTATCAGTTGGTAATTCATAAGTAGCCACAAAAGTTGATCCTGCTGATATATCTGAGTTAGTAAGATCAATCCCACCTTTAGGTTTTGTTGGAAATTTTATATCCACAACTCCAGGAAGATTATGCCTTGCTCTAACATCCCCAATATCTCTTTCATAAGGAGCTACTGTTGGGCCTATAATAGCAGCTATAACAAGAACTATAAGTATTACAGCTGGAAATACAGGATATCTTCTAAAAAAAGACCAAATTATAAGCCAATATTTTAATAGGTTAAATTGTGAACTAGATGTCTCAGTTGTCATTGGAAATTTCTCCTTGCTAATTCAATCGAACCCTTGGGTCAATTATTGTGTAAGCGATATCAGCAATTGTGGCGAATATCAAATAAATCAAAATAAATACAAATACTGTTCCCAAAAGTAATGGGAAATCATTATCATTTACTGCTCTATAAAGCGCATCGTAACCAATACCAGGCCATGAAAAAATTATCTCTACTACTAACGCTCCATTTAACCATCCTGAGAAAATCAATAGTGCACTCGTTACAGGGGCAATTAATGCATTTCTCAAAGCATGTTTAAAAATAACTGTAGTAAAATTTACACCCTTTGCTCTAGCTAATCTAATATATTCAGAGTCTAATATTTCCAACATAGAAGATCTAGTCAATCTCATAAGAGCAGCTGCAGCCCCCCAACCTAATGCAATACATGGGAGAACATAATCTTTTACATCAAATTCAGGTTTCCTACCTCCTGCAGGCAATAAGGGTTCTCCTCCAGGGGTAATCCATTGATTAAAAATATAGATCAAGACTAAACCGGTAACAAAAGGAGGCGCAGCTTGTCCTACAAGTGCAGCTCCTCTGGCTAAATAATCCCAAAAGGAACCTCTAAACACGGCAGCTACCACTCCCGTGGGTATTCCCAGTGCGATAGCAAATATCCAACCTCCTAGCGCTAATTCTAAGGTTGCTGGAATTTTAGCCATTACTATATCAGTGACAGCCATTTGCCTAGCTAATGAAATACCTAAATCACCTCTAAGAGTTCTTCCTATCCAATCGATATACCTCTCATGAAAGGGTTTATTCATACCAAGTCTTTCACCAAGTTTATCCCACTGTTCCTGAGTAATTCCATTACCACTATCAGGCACAAAGAGTAATCTTGGGTCATTATGGAAATTGGTTAAAGTAAATACTGCTAAAGTAGCACCAATTATAGACAAAAACGAGGAAAATAATCTTCCTGCTAAAAACCTGAGCATAGTAAACTCTCTTCTCTAAAATATATATATATAAATTACTTTTTTAAATAGTTGTTTTGATAGTACAAAAAAAGTGGGAAGAAATAAAGTTTTCTTCCCACTTTTTTGAGTTAATTGAACTTTTAATCAATTATTCAAAATTATTAGTCGTTTAGAACTATTAATTCTGGGTTATTTGAAACGTTAGCATAGTGTTGCTGAGGAGCATTCCATGACTTAATTCTGTCGTTTACTACGATACCCTTAGGTACTTGGTAAACACCAGCGTATTGTAGCCAGTACATACTGTAATCTACAATATCTTTGTGCATTGCTTTTCTCTTTTCAGCATCTTGTTCCATAAGAACATTAGCTACACTTTCAGCACCAGCTTTAGATTCAAATCCACAACCCCATGAAGGACGTGTTCTTGAAGTGTCAACCGGTGGAATAGGCCAATCTTCAGGCCAAACGTTTGAGTGAACATCACAGTTCTTCAATACTGGAAGATACTGTTCTCTTCTTTTCATTCTAGGTGAAATAACTCCACCATAGTCTTCTACTAATCCAGAAATTTCAATTCCTAGTCTAGCCCAGTCACTCATAACAGTGTCAGCTACTTCAAGT
>MDSV01247625.1_pt1 | contig 41187 bp, 43 predicted proteins | sample 810851 | NCBI WGS metagenome assembly MDSV01 (sample SAMN05326640, study PRJNA326480) | marine metagenome | isolation source: seawater | place: Atlantic Ocean: North East | collected 2012 | reverse complement strand
TGGCCATGTGCAGTGGGGTGGCGAGGAGTTCACCCTCCCCAATGCTGATGGAATAGATGGTCCTGAACGTCCAGTGACGTCGGCCGTAGATGTTGTTGTAGTACGTGGTGTCTGGCACCAGTCCAAGCCGCGTTCCGGGAATGTGTCCCCCCAAGTCGGTCCCAAGTCCAAAGTCCTTGATGCGCTCGGTCCACCATCCCAGCCCGAGCCGTGCGTTGTCAAATTTGTCCTTGTCTGGATGCTGGTTGACCATGCGTCGCATGACCTCGTAGAAGTAGGGGTTGCAGCTGTGAACAACCGCGCGCCGCAAGTCGTCTTGGGTGTGGGCCCCGTGACAGCCAATGATGTCGCGGTTGCAGTCGATGTGGGTGCGTGGCGAGATGGAACCTTGCTCCATGGCGATCAGCCCTTGGACCATTTTGAAAATGGAGCCCGGTCGGTAGGTGCCACGTACGGCCCGGTTGTAGAGGGGTTTCCACGGGTGTTTGGCCAAACTGTCGTATGCCGCACCCCGACTCGTGCCAGTCAACAGATTGCCGTCGTAGGAGGGCGCCGAAACGAAGGCCAGAATCTCCCCGGTCGCGGGCTCGATGGCCACGACGGCTCCCCTTTTGCCCTCCATGAGTTGCTCTGCATAGCGCTGCAGGTCGGCGTCGAGGGTCAAGGTCACATCTGCACCCGTCACCGGCAGCGAGTCCATGTCCGTCAACGTGTTTCGCACATTGTTTCGAACGTCCACGAGGTGGTGGCGAATGCCTGGGGTGCCGCGCAGGTCGGATTCAAACTGGGCTTCCACCCCGGATTTGCCCTTGTAGTCCCCGAGCCGATAACGGGAATCGCGATTCATGTCTTCGCGGTCGACCTCGCGGTACTCGCCCACGATTTGGCTCGCGATGCCGTAGACGTTTTCACGCACGGGCTTGGTGCGGATGGACAGTCCTGGATACCGCCACAATTCTGAGGACAGGGCCGCGTATTCCTCGGCGCTCAACTGGCGCATGAGGGGTGAGGCCTTGTACCGCGAGTAGCGCCTTGCTTTGGCGAGCCGTCGTTCCAGTTCCGCGCGGTCGAGTTGGACCAAGCTTGCCAGGGCGGTCGTGTCGATGCCGGCCATGTGGCGCGGCACCACCATCAAGTCGTAACTGGGCACATTGGTGACCAACAGGTCTCCATGGCGGTCGAGACACAGTCCGCGTGCAGGTTGCAGCACTTCTTGTTCCTCGGTCAGGCGTTCGGCGCGGTTTTTCCACTCGTCCGTGGTGACCTGCATTTGGAACAACCGAATGACAAACAACAACCCCACGCCGAGCACAATCGCGCCCACAATACGCTGCCGTTTGGCCAAGTCTCGCCCATTCAACTCCATGGGTACGCGCTGACGCCCCGCTGATCGCCCCGCGTGGGTCGATTCAGGAGACCTTGAATGAGCATGAAGGCCCCCACATTGAACAGGGTGGACAAGGCGGTTTGGCCCAGCGTGCGTCCCATCAAAGACCAGCCGTTCTGCAGGGCGAACAGCACGCCCCAGTACACGGCCAGGCCAAGCGCAGCGAAGATGCCATAGCGCACCCACCCGTCTTGGAAGGGATCCAACACGTGACCCTGACGCAGGCCCTCTCGCGATTCCATGGCCGCCGTCAGGGTTGGGTAGGCCATGCCCAAAGTCACCGACGCTGCGAGGTGCATGCCTCCAGTAAAGCACACCACATCCATGATGCCCCCGGTCACGGCAGCGAGCAACAAGTATGTCGTCGGAGGCCAACCCACCGGCATTTTCAGCAGGCCGTACAGGTGAATGGCCAGCAATCCATATCCACCCCAAAAGATGCCGTAACGGAAGAGCAAGACTTGGCAAACCAGCGCCCATCCGAGGGTCCAAAACAAGGGAAAAAATGCACTCATGGCGTGTTGGATGGGACGGAACTCAGGCTGTCAAGCCTGCCGTTGCGCGGATGTTCAAGCCAAACCACATGTCGGGCACCGGGATAGTTGGCGCCCAGGGAAACAACCACAGTTTGGAATTCATCGGTTTCGTTGCCCACCACGTCTTCCACCATGCCCACGGGCACGTCTGCGGGAAAGACCCCGTCAAATCCCGTCGTCATCACTGTGTCACCGGGCAAGACCAATTGAGACCAGGGAATGTCCAGCACTGAGGCTCGGCGAACATCCCCCTCTTTGGCGACCAACCTTCCTGCCTGTCCAGAGTGACCCATCCGGACACTCCATTGCGCCACGTCATGCGTCAAGGTGAGCACAAGGCTTTCGTGGGCCGTGGTGTCCACGATTCGTCCGGCGGCAAATCCTTGCGAGAGGATGCCCGCCCCAGGCGTCAGTCCATCTCGGCCACCACGGTTGAGGACCATCCACGGTGAACCGTTCCACCCCGGACTGCGCAGCACCGAAGCATCTCCGGTTTGCCAGGGGGCAGTGCGTCGTTCTTTCAGGCTTTCCAATTCGGCGCGAAGCCGCGCGTTTTCGAGCATCACGAGCCGGTTGGATTCTGCGAGGTGGGTCCAATCCTGGACATTGCCCGCAGCGTTGAGCCACGACCCCGAGGCCCGAAGAGACCACCCTGCAAGGGCAGTGCGGTGGTGGCTGTACGTGGTGTTCATCCAGCCCAACGCCACGCCCCACAATGCGAGGAACAGCAACCACCGGTGGGTGCGTGCGAGGAGGGCAAAGAGGTTTCGCACGGCCCCGCGGTCAGTTTCTCATCAAGAATGGGAAGCGATCGATGTTTTTCAATGCGATCGCAGTGCCTTTGGCCACCGCATGCAACGGATCGTCTGCCACGTGCACGGGCAACTTGGTCTTCTGGGAAATCCGCTTGTCCAACCCGCGTAGCTGGGCGCCACCGCCGGCGAGGAAAATGCCCGTTTTGTAGATGTCTGCCGACAATTCGGGCGGCGTGTGCTCAAGCGCGCTGTGGATGCTCTCTTCGATTTTGATGATGCTCTTGTCCAGGGCACCGGCGATTTCCGAGTAGGTCACGACAATTTCCTTGGGGATGCCCGTCATCAGGTCGCGGCCATGCACGGCATAGTCTTCGGGCGGATTGTCAAGTTCAGGCAGTGCAGCGCCCACGGCAATTTTGATTTGCTCGGCCGTGCGCTCTCCGATCAAGATGTTGTGCTGGCGGCGCATGTACTCTTCGATGTCGTGGGTGAATTCGTCTCCGGCCACGCGGATGTTGGTGTCGGTCACGATGCCGCCCAAGGCGATCACCGCGATTTCCGACGTTCCACCTCCGATGTCGACGATCATGTTGCCCATGGGCTCTTCCACGTCAATGCCGATGCCGATGGCGGCGGCCATGGGTTCGTGGATGAGGTAGACTTCTTTGCCGCCGGCGTGCTCCGCGCTGTCTTTGACGGCGCGCTTCTCCACGTCGGTGATGCCAGATGGGATGCAAATGACCATGCGAAGCGACGGGTTGAACCACGACTTGCGGCCTGAGATGAGCTTGATCATCCCTTTGATCATTTGTTCTGCCGATTCGAAGTCGGCGATCACCCCGTCTTTCAGGGGGCGGATCGTTTCGATGTTTTTGTGGGTTTTCCCGTGCATTTGTTGCGCGAGACGACCGATGGCCACCACGTTGCCCGTCATGCGGTCCTTGGCCACGATGGACGGCTCATCCACCACCACTTTGTCTTGGTAGTAGATGATGGTGTTTGCCGTGCCCAAATCCATGGCAATCTCCTGAGTGAAGAAGTCGAACAATCCCATACCCTAAAGGTAGACGGGCACTTGCCTTGGACCGCAGCAATTCAGGGCATTCTGTGCCCATGGTTGATAAGTTCCACTTTCTCGTGAATCCGAGGGTGGAGAGGCCGTGATGTTGTGAAAAAAGGCCAACGCGCGAGCGTGGATCTTTTGTCTCCGGAATCAGTGGCGGAAGTGACGGACGCCGGTGGTGTACATCGCCAAACCAAGGGCGTTGCAGGCGTCGATGCTCTTTTGGTCGTTGATGGACCCGCCGGGTTGAATCACGGCGGTCACTCCGGCCTCGGCCGCCAGCTCCACGCAGTCGGGGAAGGGGAAGAAGGCGTCCGACGCCATGCTTGACCCCTTGAGGTCAAACCCAAAGCCCTGTGCTTTTTCCACGGCTTGCTTCAAGGCGTCCACGCGGCTCGTTTGTCCTGTGCCGCTCGCGAGCAACTGCCCGTTTTTGGCAAACACCACGGTGTTCGACTTGGTGTGCTTGACGAGCTTCAAGGCGAACAGCAAGTCCTCCGCACTTTCGGGGCGGATGGCCTCGGTCGTGCAGGTCCAGTTGTTGGGTGCTTCCATGCCGCTGTCGCGCTCTTGAACGAGGTAGCCGTTCAAGGCCGAACGCACAGTTGCGCCGGGCAATGTGCCGGGCTGACGCTCCAACAAGATGCGGTTCTTTTTCTGAGACAACACGGCAAAGGCGTCGTCGTCAAACCCGGGGGCAATGACCACTTCACAGAAGAGCGTGTGGATGAGGTTGGCGGTCTCGAGGTCGAGGGGACGGTTGGCAATCAGGACGCCACCGAAGGCGCTTGTGGGGTCGCCTGCCAAAGCGTCGGCGTAGGCTTCCGCCAACGTGGGACGTGTGGCGCATCCACAAGCGTTGTTGTGCTTGAGAATCGCGAAAGTGGGGGCGTCGTCTTGGAACTCCTCCATGAGCTGCACCGCGGCGTCCACATCGAGCAGGTTGTTGTACGACAAGGCCTTGCCGTGCAAGGGTTTCAACAGACCGTCCAAGTCGCCGAAGTACTGGCCCGCTTGGTGGGGGTTCTCGCCGTACCGCAGTGCGCGGGACTGGGGCACACTGACGTTCAAGGTGTCCACGCTGCCACCTTCGAGGTTCGTGCCGCCGAGGTGCGCGTGAATCATGGTGTCATAGTGCGAGCTCACGCGGAAGCCGCGCGCGGCGAAGGCCTTGCGCTCTTCGAGGGTGGTTGCCCCATCGCGCTTCAAGACGTCCACAAGGGCGCCGTAGTCGTCCATCGAGGGCACGATGACCACGTCGTTGAAGTTCTTGGCAGCGCCGCGAATGAGGGCGATGCCTCCGATGTCGATTTTCTCCACGATGTCCGCTTCCGAGGCGCCGCTGGCCACGGTGGCTTCGAAGGGGTACAAATCCACCACGACCAAGTCGATGTTGGGGAGGTTATACTCCGCCATTTGGGCTTGGTCACCTTCGTGGTTCCGACGGTTGAGAATGCCGCCAAACACCTTGGGATGCAGCGTCTTCACACGGCCTCCCAAAATGGAGGGGTAGTCCGTTACCGATTCCACGGGAACCACCTCTGCCCCCATCGCTTCAATCGCGGTCTGGGTGCCACCGGTTGAGTAAATCGTCACGCCAAGGCGCTTGAGCTCAGCCACGATCGGCTCGAGGCCATCTTTGTGGAACACGGAAATGAGGGCGGATTTGATGTGGCGGAGGTCGGACATGGGGAGAAGAGGGGTGGGTTAGAAAGCCGCAAATCTACGACGGTCCATGCGGATTCCCCGCCCTGCGCAGTAGCTTCGTTCCATGCTTTGGTTCAGGCTGTTTCGAGAGAGTTTGTCGTTTGCCTGGCAGGCCATTTTGGTCAACCGTTTGCGCACCCTTTTGAGCCTCCTTGGGGTGATGGTCGGCATCTTCGTGATCAGTGCCGTGTTCACGGTGGTCGACAGCTTGGAATCGGAGTTGCGCGACACCTTCAACATGCTGGACGACGACGTGTTGTTCGTCACCAAGTGGCCTTGGTCTTCCGGTGGAGATTACCCTTGGTGGAAGTACGTCCAACGCCGCCCACCGACCGAACGAGACCTTGAATTGTTGATGCCGCGCATGACGTTGGCTTCGGCGGGCATGTTCCAAACCAAAACCTTCATGGATGCCGAGGCGGGCAACAACCGCATGCCTGGTGTGGTGGTGGGGTCGGGCTCGCACGATTACGACAAGGTCATCAGCCTCAACATCGAACACGGGCGCTACTTTACACCCTCTGAAAGCGCTGCGGGCCGCCCGGTGGCGGTCGTCGGATACCAGGTGGCGATGCAGTTGTTTGGGCGTCACACCTGTGTGGGTCAAACCCTGAAAGTCCGTGGCATGCGCATCGAGGTCATCGGGGTGCTGGCGGAGGAGGGGGAAAGTGTCGTGTCCATGGGGCTTGACGAATTCATGCTTGTTCCCTCGGCGTTCGCGCCACGGCTCTACGACCCCAGTTCCGACGACGGCTCCCAAATCGCGATCAAGGCCAAGCCCGGGGTTGAGTTGGCTGTTTTGGAAGACGAACTCGTCCAACAATTGCGGGCCGTCCGGCGCGTTCGTCCAGGACGGGAGGAGGACTTTTCCGTCAACCGCATGGACATGCTCACCGGCATTTTGGACTCCATTTTCACCAACCTTGCGATGGGCGGGTGGTTCATCGCCATGTTCGCCGTCCTTGTGGGCTGCTTCAGCATCGCCAACATCATGTTTGTTTCTGTACGAGAGCGAACGAAGATCATCGGCGTCCAAAAGGCCATCGGCGCCAAAAACTCCTTCATCCTCATTCAGTTCTTGTTCGAGGCGGTGACCCTGTGTGTGTTCGGTGCTTTGCTCGCGTTGTTCGCCATCCAAGTCCTGGTGTTGGTGGTCAATGCCATGGACGTGGGCATGACCCTTCACATCGCCCCCAAACGGGTGTTGCTCGCACTTGGTGTGGCAGTCACCTCAGGATTGGTCGCGGGCGTCGCTCCCGCCAGACAAGCAGCAAACCTGCCCCCTGTGGAAGCGATGCGTGCCCACTGAGGGGCGCGCATCAAAGAACTTGAACGTTGCCGCGTTGGGCAGCCCGGCGTCAAAGATTGATGGCCAACCCCACACGCACAGAGTACGGGGGCAAGGTCACGTTTGTGGTGGTTGAGCTTGACACCGACCCATCTTCGCTTATGACGATGGCGTTGGGGTCTGCAACCTGAATCACATTGCCATCTTCGAGGTGGAACATTTGGGCATAGCGTGCGGTGATGAAGGTGCGCTTGCCGAACCGGAGGCGCAATCCCGCGGCATACCCGTAGTTGAAGTTCGCTGAGAAGAAGGGCACGTCGTTGACGGGCTGGCGGTCGTCTTCCCCATCCAGCACCAAGCGCGCGCCCAAGAAAGATCCCCGAACCCCGCCGTAGCCTTCCACAAACGGCTGGAAGCCGGAGTTTTGGAACAGCGTCATGCGCAGGAGGTAGTGGGCGTGGGCAAGTTGATTGCGGACGTAGAGCGTCCCATTGCGGTCGACGCCGTTGTCGGTCACCATGATGGTGGTGTCAAACCCGCCAATGGGCTGGAAACCGAGGTCAAATCCCCCGTCGAAAATGCCCTTGCGGTCGTGCTTCATGTACGTCAAGGCGAAGCCGTATGACGGCTCGTCAAGCACAGATTCGAGGTTGTCACCGGGGACATCTGAGATGAGGTGAAAACCGACGTGACGCCATTTTTCCTTGAGAAGAAGGTCCACTTCGGGCTTCTCCTCTGAGGTGGCAGGGGTGGTCTGTCCCCAAGTGGCCGAAGCGCAACAGGCCAAGAAAAGGCTGGCTGCAAGCATGCGCAGGCGGTTGGTGTGTGCGTGTGTCATGTCGTTCACTTTGTCATTCATCGGTGAGGCTTTCAAGCATCGTGCCAAACATCTTGTTCACAACGTATGGGGCGCAAAGATAGTTCGGGCCCCAAAGGCGTTGGAAGTTTTGGGCCAAGTTTGCAAGGAACATGTCAGACGGCACCACATCCATTCTCGTGACGGGCGCGGGCGGACAGCTCGGAAGCCGACTTCGAGCATGCGCTGAAAGCAGGCCCAACGTAACCTTCATTGGCCTGGGCCTAGAGGCGTTGGACGTGTGCGATCGCGCCGCCGTCTTCGAGGCTGTGGCGACACATCGACCTGACGTGGTCATCCATGCCGCGGCTTACACGGCGGTGGATCGCGCCGAATCCGAAGAGCCCCTGGCCCATGAAGTCAACGCCACTGCAGTCCGCCATGTGGCGGATGCCTGCAACGACGCAGGGATTCCCATGGTTCACATCAGCACGGATTACGTCTTCGGCGACGTACCACGTCGGCCTCTTCAGCCCACCGATCCTACGGGTCCGGTGGGTGCGTACGGCCGAACCAAGCTCGCCGGCGAAGAGGCTTTCTTGGCGTCAGGTGTGAACGGTGCGCTTGTGCGCGCGGCGTGGCTGTACGATGCGGAAGGGCACAACTTCATGAACACCATGCTTCGTCTCGCCCAAACCCACGGGGCACTGAAGGTGGTGGACGACCAACACGGCTGCCCCACGGCCGTTCCGGTGTTGGCAGACGCCCTGCTGGACATGGCGCAGAGGGGTGTGGACATGCCCCAAGGGGTTTGGCACTTTGCACACGAAGGGCACACCACGTGGCATGGGTTTGCGAAGGAAATCATGCGCGTGGCAGGATGGGATGTGCCTGTGGAGCCCGTGGGAACGGCGGCGTTTCCCTCCCCGGCGCAGCGCCCTGCTTGGAGCGTGCTGGATGGCGGGCCTTTGTGCGAACAGATGGGGTGGCAGAGATGCACTTGGGAGGACGCCCTGGCACAAGTTTGGGCCTTGAAAGAGGCCGGTGGTTGAAATGGATGTGTGAACTTTGGCATGCCCATGGAAGATCAGAGTCTCTTGAACGACGTGCGTGCCAAGGCCGAAGCCTGGACGCAAGCCCCTCATGACGATGAAACGCGCACCACGGTGCGTTGCTGGTTGGACACCTGCGAACAAGATGAAGAGGCGCGTGAGGCCTTGATTGACGCGTTTTACACCGATTTGTCGTTTGGAACAGGTGGGCTGCGCGGCAAGATGGGGCCCGGCACGAACCGGATCAACTCCACCACCATCGCCAACGCGACGCAAGGCCTGGCCAATCACTTGAAGAAGGTGCATGGCGAAGCGCCCGCGGACACCCCATGGCGCGTGGCTGTGGCGTGCGACAGCCGACACAGAAGCCAAGAGTTTGCCCAAATCACGGCGGAAGTCCTCTCCGCCAATGGATTTGAAGCTTGGATCTATCCCGAACTGCGTCCAACCCCGCAGCTGTCCTGGACGGTGCGCGAACTGGGCGCCGTAGGCGGGGTGGTCGTGACCGCGAGTCACAACCCCTCCATTTACAACGGGTACAAGGTCTACGCTTCGGATGGCGGTCAGGTCGTGGCGCCGGAAGACGCCCAATTGGTCGCTGAAGTACGTGCCTTGGACGCCACCACGGTGGTTCCTCGGAGTCAAGACCGCATTCGTGTCTTGGACGCCTCATGGGACGAGCGATTCCGAAGCATGCTTGCAGGGTTCCGGTTGTCTCCACACTTGGTGGCCCATGGTTCGGATCTGCCCGTGGTGTACACAGGATTGCATGGAACCGGTGCCATCGCGGTGCCGCCGGCCTTGAAGGCGTTTGGATTTCGCAACGTGCACGAGGTGGCGTCACAGGCCATCCCCGACGGCGACTTCCCCACCGTGGCGAGCCCCAACCCTGAGGAGGGTCCTGCTTTGGCGGAGGCTGTGGCATTGGCCAAAGAGGTGGGGGCTTCCTTGGTCATGGGGACCGACCCGGATTCGGACCGCGTGGGGGTGGCCGTACCTGACGGAAAAGGAGATTTTGTGCTTCTCAACGGAAACGAAACCGCGGCCTTGTTGACCGACCACGTCTTGTCCAAGTGGCAGGAATCCGGCAAACTCGACCGCCCTTCGTTTGTGGCCAAGACAGTGGTCACCACCAACCTCCTTGTCGATCTCGCTGAACATTATGGGGTCGAAGTCAAGGAAACCCTGACGGGATTCAAATTCATTGCCGAGGCCATCCGAAAGGCAGAGGGCACGCTGCAATACGTCGTGGGAGGAGAAGAGAGTTATGGCTACCTCGTGGGCGATCAAGTGCGCGACAAGGACGCCGTTCAGAGTTGCTGCTTGCTCGCCGAGCTGGCCCATGAATTGGCCCAAAAAGGAGAGCGCATGCTCGATCGATTGGCCGCACTTCACCGTCGTCACGGTGCCTACAAAGAAGGTCTTGTCTCTTTGGTGAAAGAGGGGCGCGAGGGCAAGGCCCAAATCGATGCCATGATGGTCAGCTTCCGGACGTCACCGCCGGCAGAGCTCGCGGGGGAACGGGTCGTCGAAATTTTGGACTTCCAATCTCGTGAGGCGCGATCCCCAGAAGGGGATGTGCTGCGATTCTTGTCCCAGGCTTCTTCCAATGTGATGCAGTTTGTGACGGAAGCCGGTTCGCGGATCACCGTGCGTCCGAGTGGCACGGAGCCCAAAATCAAGTGCTACGCCAGTGTGCGTGAAGACTGGGATGGCGAGGGTCCGCACGACGCGGTCATTGCGCGTCTTCAGACGCGGGTGGAAGCCCACTTTCGCGCGCTCGGCGTTCAAGGTCACTGAAAGCGGGCATCAACGCAGGAGCCAAGGCTTCCACAGGGCCGAGCATCACAGAAGGCTGCGCGCTGTCGGGAACCCATGCACGCGGGCCCATCCATTGGTTGAGAAGCATCACCCCAAATGACAAGACGAGTGCGAATTTCAGCAAGCCGAACAGCGCGCCGGCGAGCTTGTTGACCAAGCCAAGGGCCACCAGATCGAGCATCTTTTCCAACAGTTTTGCCAGCAAGTGGACCGTCACCACCACCAACAAAAACGTCAGCGCGAGGGAAGCCATGTGAAGGGAATTGACGGACCACGTGACGTGCGGGGCAAGTTGCTCCGCCACCATGTGCGAGAAGTGTGACGCGGCCCAAATGCCCCCCACAAGCCCCACCATGGATGCCACAGAGAGGATCAAACCTTTCGTGAATCCGCGCCATGCACCAACCAGCAGCACAAGCAGAAGAACCACATCGAGGGTGGCAAGGGGCAGGTTTTCCATGGGTGTTGATTCCGTGTGTAAAGTAATGGCGAATCGGGTTCGGGGTGGGGTAACTTCGCCACGTGTTGTCATCATCGACATCTCCTGTGTATGTTCGGCCTGCGCTGGCGGCTGATTTGGCCCATGTCCACCGTCTCATTGTGGAATTGGCAGCCTATGAGCGTGCGGAGAACGAGGTGACCCTCTCCCTCGACACCTTCACCCAAGACTTCATGGCTGCTCGCTTCGAGGTGACTGTGGCGGTGAATCACGACGAGGTCATCGGCATGGCCCTGCATCACCCGAGGTACAGCACGTGGAAAGGGGTGACGTGGTATTTGGAGGACCTCGTCGTGACCGAATCGTGGCGGGGGAAAGGGGTGGGAAAAGCCCTTTTCGATGAGGTGGTGGCGGTGGCCCAGCGTCGCAACGCCCACCGTTTGGAATGGCAAGTGTTGGACTGGAATGCGCCCGCCATCGGTTTTTATGAAAGGCTTGGGGCCTCCGTGAGTTCGGATTGGTTGAACGGCCGCTTGACGCGGACTCAACTGGACAGCTGGACCGCGACCTCGAAAACCTTGGACGACGCATGAGGTTTTCTGCCCACAAATTTGGCGGCGCCTCCGTGTCCGATGCCCAAGCGATTCAGCGCGTGGGCCAACTGCTCTCGGACCAAATTGAAGCCGGGGAACGTACCATGGTGGTGGTCTCGGCCATGGGCAAAACCACCAACGCCCTGGAAGCAGTGTGGTCGGCCCCTGCCGAAGGCGAGCGTCGGGAATTGTGGATGGCCTGCGTGGCGCAGCACATGGCGGTGGCCAAAGCCTTAGGCCTGTCGTCCTCGCTCATGGAAACAATGCGCGGTCGCATGGAAAGCTGCTGGCAAGCCTCGGAACAGGTGCGCCCCCAATCCATGGATGCCGCGTACGACGCCATGGTGGCGGCAGGGGAACTCGCAAGCACCACGTTGGTGGCGGCCTGGCTTTCAAAGGTTGGCATATCGGCGGAATGGTGGGATGTGCGTGACACGCTGCACACCTCGGGTCCGCACCGTTTTGCGCGCGTGGATGAGTCCACCATGGGCGAAGCGGGAACGTCGCTCCGAGCCCGCATGCACGAGGCACGCGTTGTGGTCACGCAAGGATTCATCGGGCGACACGCCGACGGCAGCACGAGCACGTTGGGCAGGGAAGGCTCCGATTACAGCGCTGCGTTGCTCGCTGTTGCGGTGGGTGCCGAGGGCGTGACCATTTGGAAAGACGTTCCAGGCATGATGAACGCCGACCCGAAACGCCATCCTGAGGCGGTCACTGTCCCCCAAGTTGACCACGAAGAAGCGCTCGAATTGAGTTACTATGGCGCAAGCGTCATTCACCCCAGGACCGTCAAACCGCTGCAACTCGCGGGTTTGCCCTTGTGGGTCAAGTCGTTTGTGGCCCCAGAAGGTCCTGCCACCCGCATCGATGCCTTCCCCGGCCTCATCCCCGAGGTGCCGATGTTCATTTGGAGAGACCATCAGACGTGGATGGAGATCTACACAGCCGACGGGAGTTTCTTGGTGGAGGACCACCTGACCGAAGTGTTCGGGGCGTTGGGCGAGTCGGGCATTCACGTTCGCCTCATGCAGCAGAGCGCCACCCACTTTGGGGTGTTGGCCGACCGAAACGACGCCCAAATGGCCCGTCTCCAAGAGGCTTTGGGAAGCGGATTTTGCTTGGAATGGACCCACGACTTGACGCTCTTGACGGTCCGTCATGGAGATGGACATGTGCTTGACGATCTGACGAAGGGGCGCGATGTGCTCGTTGAACAGCGTGCTGGCGCCACATGGCGTCGTGTGCTGCAATCACAAACATGACGGCATGAGTCACAGAATCGGACCCATGAAAAGGCATTTATGTGTCATGAGATGGGTGGGATTCAAGAAAAAAGCATGGGTTCGTTTGTTTTTCCCAAACAATTGAATCACATTGCCTCAACCAAAGGATTGGTCTCCTTTGGTGTGGTACAAACGGGTTTTCGGATCCGTTTGAGTTCAATGTCAAGTGGGGCGGGGCGAAAGTCCCGCCTTTTCTTTTGCCAAAAAAAGATGAAATCCCGGTCTCAGGGCCTTTGGAGGACGATCCTCAGTATTCGTCTTCGTTGAAGAAGAAGTCCTCTTTGGAAGGGTAATCGGGCCAGATGTCCTCAATCGTGTCGAACGACTCGCCGTCGTCCTCCAATTGTTGAAGGTTCTCCACCACTTCCAACGGCGCACCGGTCCGCATCGAGAAGTCGATGAGCTCGTCCTTGGTGGCGGGCCAAGGGGCGTCCTCGAGGTATGAGGCAAGTTCGAGTGTCCAATACATGGTGTCCTGCTTGAGCGGTCTTAAGCCTATCTGTCAGCGCGCAAAAATAACCGAATCTCGATGCGAGTCAAGTCTTGGGCCGTCTTTTGCGCGTCAGTCATTGGGTTTCCAAGGAATGTCTTGGTTGCCCGTGGCATGGGTGAGCCACCTGCCAACCATAAACAAGGCGTCCGAAAGTCGATTGAGGTAGGTCAACCCCACAGGATCCACTTTTGTTTCCCGATGCAGAGAAACGCAGCGGCGCTCGGCCCTGCGACAGACAGTGCGTGCCACATGGGCATCTGCGGCTGCGGGATGCCCCCCGGGCAGCACGAAGCTTGAGAGCGCCGGCAAGCCCGATTCAAGTTCGTCCATCCAAGACTCGAGTCCTTCGGCGCCGTGGGGGTTGAGTGCGGGCAATTTGGCAGCCCACTGGGGGTCGGTGGTGGCCAAGTGACTGCCCAGGGTGAACAGTTCGCTTTGGATGGCTTGCAAGGGCAAGCGTAGGGGCTCCGCCGCATCGTGGGTGGCGATTTTGCCTATCCAGGCATTGAGCTCGTCAATGGTGCCGTAGGCCTCGATCCGAAGGTCGTCTTTGCCAATCCGTGCACCGCCGAACAAGCCCGTGCTGCCGTCGTCTCCTGTCCTCGTGTAAATGCGCATGTTGCAAGCTACAACGGAGGGGCCGCGGCGCTGCCTCCAAGGCGTACCTTTGGCATTGTGATGGCCGAAGACAAGCAAGACACCAAGCAAAAGCGCTACGACGCTGCCTACATGCGCATGGCCCGGGAATGGGCGCTCCTCTCGCATTGTGAGCGGAGGCAAGTGGGCGCGCTCATTGTGAAAGACCAAATGATCATCGCCGACGGCTACAACGGCACGCCCAGCGGGTTTCCCAATGTCTGCGAAGCGGAGGACGGCACCACCCATTGGTATGTCCTCCACGCGGAGGCCAACGCCATCACCAAGTTGGCCAAGAGCAACAACAGCGCAGAGGGGGCCACGTTGTACATCACCTTGTCGCCCTGCCGAGACTGCGCGAAACTGATTCACCAGGCGGGCATCGTTCGGGTGGTGTATGCAGATGCGTACAAAGACTCCAGTGGATTGGCCTTTTTGAACCAAGCTGGGGTCGAAATCGTTCATCTGTCAGAATGAAGAATGGACAACCTTTGGCCTTGGCCGTGGCCCTCGTTGCAGGACTGTGGCTCGGACGTGGATGTGGCGGTTGGAACGGCGGTGGAAATGCGGATTCCCGCGTGGCCTTTCACGGCCATTGGAACGCTTCAGGCGACCAAGCGCGCCTGTTGAATGTGCTTCACCGCATCGAGGATTTGTACGTGGACACCTTCAATCGGGGCAAGTTGGTGGATGCCGCCATCGAGGCCATGCTGGAGGAATTGGATCCCCACACGGTGTATTTCAGTGGGGAAGAACTGGCCGCCATGTCCGAGAACATGGAGGGAAACTTCGAAGGCATCGGTGTGGAGTTCATCATCCAAGCCGACACGTTGATGGTGGTGGCAGCCATTCCCGGAGGACCTTCGGACGAGGCAGGGATCCAGGCGGGCGACCGCATTCTCGAGGTCGAAGGCCTGCCCATTTCAGGTCCCGAGCTGAACAACCAACGGGTCATGGAACTTTTGAAGGGGCCGCGAGGTACGGAAGTGACGTTGGGTTTGTCCCGACGGGATGCGCCATTTCCAGTGCATTTGACGCGTGACCGCATTCCCATCCAAAGCGTGGTCGCCGCCTTTGTCACGGAGGACTCGGTGGGATACATCAAGGCGATTCGGTTTGCCGCGAACACCGCCCAAGAATTTGAAGAGGCCATGGCCTTGCTCCAAGCCCAAGGGGCTGAGTCAGTGGTGGTGGATTTGCGGGGCAATGGCGGAGGCTATTTGAATGCCGTCGTCGACATGGTGGAGTTGTTTTTGGACGAGGGCGACCCCATTGTGTACACAGAGGGCAAGTCGTCCCCGCGGCGCACGTACAAGACCCGTCGTCGGGGTCCCTACATGGACTGGCCCGTGGCCGTGCTGGTGGACGAGGGATCGGCCTCGGCCAGCGAAATATTCGCCGGGGCCATGCAGGACAACGACCGCGGTGTGGTGGTTGGGCGAAGAACGTTTGGGAAAGGGTTGGTGCAAGAGGAGTTTCCTGTACCAGGCTCGGGGGCGCTGCGGTTGACGGTGGCGCGTTTTTACACCCCCACGGGCCGCGCCATTCAAAAACCCTACGCCGATTACGACGACGACTTTGACATGCGCCTGGCCTCAGGTGAGTTGTACCACGAGGACAGCATGCCGCTGGTCGATTCTTTGCGGTATGTGACGCCCATGGGGAGGGAAGTCTATGGCGGTGGCGGCATCGCCCCGGACATCTTCGTGCCTTGGGACAGCACCGCCACCAGTGCGTGGGTGAGTGAGTGGATTTGGACAGGGGTGTTGCGTGATGCGGTCTTCACGTGGATGGATGCGCATCGCGAGGCCTTGCGTTCCTGCGATTCGCCAAGGGACATCGAAGCCCTTCCAGGATGGCGTCAGGGCGTGTTGGAAGTGGTGTATGCCCAAGCGGAGCGAGACGGTTGGCCTTGGCGAGAGCCCACGGAAGAAGAGGCCGCCAAACTGCGTCACCGGTTCCTCGCCCAAGTGGTCCGAACGCACTGGGGCGAATCGGCGTCTTACGAAGTTCTGACAGAGGGAGACCAGGGGGTGGCCCGTGCCATTCATGCCCTTGTGGAAGGCCCCTTCGCAGGACGAGTGGACGGCATTGTATCTTTGAACCCGACAAACAACGACATCAACTCCAACAACGAAGAACATGGCTTTTGAGCTTCCCACCCTCCCCTATGCGCACGACGCCTTGGAACCACACATCGATGCACGCACGATGGAAATCCACCACGGCAAGCACCATGCGGGATACACCAGCAAATTGAACGCGGCCATCGAGGGAACCGACCTCGCTGGAAAAGACATTGACACTTTGCTTCGCGACCACAGCGACAACGGTGCCGTGCGGAACAACGGTGGTGGCTTTTGGAACCACACCTTGTTTTGGAACAGCATGTCGCCCAACGGCGGTGGTGCCCCTGACGGTGCCCTTGGCGCGGCGATCGCCCGCGACTTCGGCAGCTTCGAAAACTTCAAAGATGAATTCAGCAAGGCCGCAGCCACGCGCTTCGGTTCAGGATGGGCTTGGCTCTGTGAGAAAGGCGGGAAGCTCGAGGTCTGCAGCAGCGCGAACCAAGACAACCCCCTCATGCCCGGTGTGGGATGCGGAGGCAACCCCATTTTGGGCTTGGACGTGTGGGAGCACGCCTACTACTTGAACTACCAAAACCGTCGTCCAGACTACATCAACGCGTTCTTCAACGTGGTGGATTGGAACGCGGTGAGTGCGCGTTTCAACGGCTGATTCGTCGCGCACCTCATGAAGGACTACGTCGTCATGGTGGCCGGGGGCACAGGCACCCGCATGCGTCTGACGACGGCGAAGCAATTTTTGAATGTGGAGGGTCTGCCATTGATGTGGTGGACCCTTCGCCGTTTCAAAGAAGCCCTGCCCGAGGCCGAGGTCACCTTGGTCTTGCACGAGAGTTTGTTTGAAGAGTTCGCGGTGCTCGAGGCCAAATACGGCAGCGCTGGCGCCGCCCACGTCGTTCCAGGTGGTGCAGAACGGTTCCATTCCGTCTTGGCTGGCCTGGCCACCTTGCCCGACACCGGCGTGGTCGGCATTCATGATGCGGTGCGGCCCTTTCCCTCGGTGGAAACCATCCAACGTTGCTTCGCGCAGGCCGAGGCGCAGGGAAGTGCAGTGCCCGTGGTGCCTGTGAAAGACAGCATCCGACAGATGGACCGCGAAGGGGCGTCGAGTCAAGCGGTGGACCGCAGCGTCCTCAGGGCCGTGCAGACGCCTCAGTGTTTTGACCTTGCCACGTTGAAGGCGGCTTTTGACACCGACTACCGTTTGGAATTCACGGACGACGCGAGTGTGATGGAAGCCGCCGGACACGAAGTCCACCTGTGCGAAGGCGATCCGTGGAATGTAAAAGTCACCACGCCTGAGGACCTGATCATCGCCAAGGCGTTTGTGCAGGCCGCTTGGCCCAACTCCTGATTCAGGACCTTCGCGAAGGGTCAGCCCTCCTTGGACAGCGCGTCCAAATACCCTGTGGGGCTGCCGTCTCTTCGAAGTTTCCCCAGCGCCCAGACCAGGGCCACCAAGGCGACCAAAGCCGTGCCCCAATCGCTCCAAGCCCATGAACTGAGGGGTTGCGGTTCGAGGCCTTCCTCCAACCACGTGCTCCCCATCCACCACGCCGCAATGACCACGCCGGCGTTGTTCACGAAATGACCCAAGACGGCGGGCCAGAGGCTTCCGCTGTACACGACGAGGTAGCCAAAACCTGCGCCGAGGAGCATCCGTGGGACGAAGCCAAAGAATTGCATGTGGATGGCGCTGAACAGGGCCGCAGAAGCCCAAATGCCAACATGGATGTTGCCCGTGGCGCGAACCAAGATGGGTTGCAACGTGCCGCGGAACAGCCATTCCTCACACAGCGCAGGCAATACTGCGACCGAGAACAGCACTGCCCATACTTCGGAGGTGCCTGAAAAGGCGAGGAGCGCCTTGGTGAGCACCATGGCTTGGGCTTCGAGGGCCCCAGCCCACTGGTGAAGATCGGACCCCGGAACAAGGGCCCATTCGTTGAGGCGGTAGGTGAAGTCGAGAACCGGGCTCATGCCCAAGGCAATGACGACCGCGAGGCCCAACATCTTGAGGGCGGGAGCATGAAGAAAGAATCGACCCAAGAAAGCCATGCCCACCAGCGCGGCAAAGGCCAAGGAGGCGCCCAGGAACGCCATGAGTTGGTTGGCGTTGTTCATCGCCAGCACTGCACTGCGGTCGAGTTCGCCTGTGGCCCCTTGTTGCATGAGGGTCTGCATTTTGGCGGCATCCCCCCCAGAGGCCCACAACACGCCCACGCCCGCGGCGAGTGCCATGAAGGTCATAACGATGCAACTGAGCATGACGACTTGGGCGGCCGGGTGCATGGTTTGGAAGGCGTTGCGAATGAAGCTCATGGGCAGGGGTTGAAGGGGACGTGGTATCGCGCTGTAAATTTGCGGAAACTTCGACGAACGTGGTCCGCATTGGAGACATCGATTTGGGAGAATTCCCGCTGCTGCTCGCCCCCATGGAGGATGTGAGCGACCCGCCGTTCCGCGCCTTGTGCAAGGAATACGGGGCGGACATGATGTACACGGAGTTTATTTCGTCGGAGGGTCTCATCCGCGATGCGGCCAAAAGTGTGGCCAAGCTTGACATCTTCGATTACGAGCGGCCCATTGGCATTCAGATTTTTGGCTCGGAAATCGAGTCGATGAGGGAAGCCGCGCGGATTTCGGAAGCGGCTGGTCCGGACTTGGTGGACATCAACTACGGTTGCCCCGTCAAGAAAGTGGCGTGTCGCGGCGCAGGTGCCGGCATCCTTCAGGACATTCCCAAGATGGTGTCCATGACCAAGGAGATTGTGGACACGTGCTCGTTGCCGGTGACCGTCAAGACGCGTTTGGGCTGGGACGACAGCACCAAGTACATCGTCGAGGTCGCCGAGCGTTTGCAGGACGTGGGCATCAAGGCCATCAGCATTCACGGTCGGACCCGCGCTCAGATGTACAAAGGCGAAGCGGATTGGTCCTTGATCGCTGCGGTCAAGAACAACCCTCGGGTGACGATACCGGTGTTTGGGAATGGGGACATTGACAGCCCAGAAAAGGCTTTGGAATACAAGAACCGCTATGGGGTGGATGGCATCATGATTGGCCGTGGCGCCATCGGTGCCCCTTGGTTTTTCAGACAGGTGAAGAACTACTTCGCCACAGGAGATGCGGGAAGTCCTCCCGACATGGCCGAGCGCATCAAGGCGGTCCGGACCCACCTGCGGCACAGCATCGAGTGGAAGGGCGAGCGTCTCGGAATTGTGGAGATGCGTCGTCACTACGCGAATTACTTCCGTGGATTGCCCCACTTCAAGGAGCACCGGCTCGCCTTGGTCACGCTCGACAACCCTGAGGCATTGGAAGCCAAACTCTCCGAGATTGCGGAGCGCTTTGGCGAGCATGTGTTTGCCTGAGCGAAAAGGTCAGCGGACGCGTGACGTTTGGCGGCGGATCAAGTGCCGCACCATGGCCGAAGAGCCCAGTCCCCCGACAAAGACCACCACGGCAAGGGTTCCAAGCACATCGAGCACATCGAGGCGAACGGGATACGCCGGCACCACCGAGCCTTGCAGCTGCAACCACCCAAAGGCGGCTTGTCCCATCACGAGCAAAGAACCGAGCCCCACGCCGACCAACCCGCCAATCACGTTGATTGTCAGCCCTTGAAGCCCAAACGCCTGTTCCATCATGTGCACGGGCATCCCCAAGGCGTCGAGGGCCTCCAAATCTTTTTTCTTGTCGAGCAAAAGCATGGTCAAGGAAGCCATGATGTTGAACGCGGCCACGATGAGGATGAAGCTCAAAATGGCGAACGTGGCCCATTTTTCGGCACGGTTGGTTTGGGTGATGAATTTGTGCTTGTCGTCTCGGGTGAGGGTGGTCATGCCGGTGGCCTCTTCGCCGAGTCGTTCGGTCAAGGCACGCTCCACCTCCTCGGCGACCTCGGTTTGGGTCCATCCAGGCAGGGCCTTGATTTCGATCCGCGACACGCGCCCTTCTCGGTCCAACAGGTCTTGCGCATCACGCAGGGGCAGGAGCAGGTAGCGGGTGTCGAGGTCGGCGTTGATGGAAAACGTACCGCATGCATGGACGGCTTCCGTGCGGAAGGCGCGCTCCCGATGACGGGATAGTTTTCGGCCCCGAATCGGGGCACTCACCGAGAACAGAGGCGGGTCGAGGCTGTCGCTTTTCAGGGCCAATTCCGACCGAATCCCCAAGCCCAGGCATCCGCACGTCTTGGAGCTGTCTTCCACGGCATAAGCCCCTTCGACGATGGCGCGGTCAATTTGGGACACCACACGGTAACGGGCATCGACACCCAAGACGGTCGCGACCCTGGCGGCCTCGTCGGCCCGCACCACCACCTCGTCTTCCAGGACTGGCGCCCACGTGGCCACGCCGGGAATGTCAGCGAGGTGATTGCCCCAAGTTTGTGGAATCACGGCCCCCGATTGCGGCACCACTGCCAGATCGGCATCGAGGGTGCCAAACAGATCCTTCACCAAGTCTTCTATGCCATTGAAGGCACTCAAGATGCACACCATGGCTGTGGCCACGGCGGCAATGACGGTCACGGAAATGCCAGAAATGACGTGCACCAAGGTGCCCGACCGTCGCTTGACGATGTACCTCGAGGCCAGTCGGAAGGGGAGCCTCATGAATGGAGGGCCCGCTGCACTTCATCCACGAAGTCGAGGCTGTCGTCCAGGTAAAAATTCAATTCGGGAACGCGGCGCAATTGCTTGCCGACTTTGGCGCCCAGTGCCTTTCGCACGCGCCATCCTTCGGCTTCGACTTCTTTCAACGCCTTCTCTTTGTCCGGGGTGGCCATGAAGCTGAGGTACACTTTGGCCAAACCGAGGTCGGGTCCGATGCGGACTTGGGTCACCGTGATGAACAGCCCCCCAAACCACGTGTTGGATTCGCGTTGGAACAGGATGCTCAACTCGCGCTTGAGAAGTTCTGCCACGCGTTCTTGTCGGATGCTCGCCATGTCTCGAAGGTAGGGATGTCGGGCGGAAGGGCGCGTTCAGTACAGGAATTGGTTGTAGGGGTAGCGCTTGATGTGCAGCTCCTTCACCCGCTCGTACAGGGTGCTGCGGAAGGCGTCGTACCCCACCTTGGTCTTGGCTGACAGGAACATCACATCGTATCCGAGCGCCTCGAAACGCTCGCGAATGCCGCGCTCCAAGTCCTCAGGCGTGCGTTCGCCATCCGGATTTGTCAGGAGGTCGATTTTGTTGAACAGCACCATCGTGGGCTTGCTGTCGCTGCCGATGTCCGCCAAGGTGCGTTCCACCACGGCCATGTGGTCCTCGAATTGAGGGTGACTCACGTCGATCACGTGGAGAAGCATGTCGCTTTCACGCGTCTCGTCCAACGTGCTCTTGAAGCTCTCAATCAGTTGGGTGGGCAGTTTCCGGATGAAGCCCACTGTGTCGCTCAACAGGAAAGGAAGGTTGTCGATGACCACCTTTCGGACGGTGGTGTCGAGGGTGGCGAACAGCTTGTTCTCGGCAAACACGTCGCTCTTGGACATCAGGGTCATGAGCGTGCTTTTGCCCACGTTGGTGTAGCCCACGAGGGCCACCCGAATCATCTGGCCCCGGTTCTTTCGCTGGGTGGCCATTTGCTTGTCGATGCTTGCCAATTGCTTCCGCAAGAGCGCAATGCGGTCGCGGATGACCCGACGGTCCGTTTCAATCTCTTTCTCCCCAGGACCCTTCATGCCGATGCCCCCCTTCTGCTTCTGAAGGTGGGTCCACATGTTGGTCAGGCGAGGCAACAGGTACTGGTACTGGGCGAGTTCCACCTGGGTTTTCGCATGGGCGGTTGCGGCCCGTTGGGCAAAAATGTCCAGGATGAGGTTGGTCCGGTCGAGGACCTTGCGCTCGGGAATTTCCTTCTCGATGTTGCGCAGCTGGATGGGACTCAGTTCATCGTCGAAGATGATGATGTCGATGTCCTCTTCCTCCACGTATTCCTTAATCTCCTGAAGCTTGCCCGAACCGACAAACGTGCGTACGTCGGGCTTGTCCAGGCTTTGAATGAAGGTGCGTTGCCGTTCCGCTTTGGCCGTTTCTGCCAAAAAGGCCAACTCCTCCAAGTACTCTTCGAGTTGTTCGCGACGCTGGTGCCGGGTGGCGAGTCCGATGAGGACGCACGTTTCGACGGGCTTGGCCGTGGAGAGGGGTGCGCGTTTCTTGGCCATGGCGAGGTCTCAGTTCCGGAATTTCTCGATGTACACGGCGATACCACGTATGGTGGCCATGTCCAACATGTCGCGGTGAGGTGGCATGGTGCCCTTGCCATACGCAATGATGGCGACGCATTCTTCCACCGACAGGGTGCTCGTGCGCAAATCGGGGGCAGAGGCGAGGACAGGTGCGCCGTCTTCGCCATGACACACCGAGCATTTCATGGTGTATTGCCGGGAAGCGTTGGCCAAATCGACTCCCGCTGCGCCCATGTCTTTGGCAGGGTGGGGTGGATCCTCGTCACTTGAGGACCCACATTGCACGAGCAAAAAAACGAGGCACGACGCCCCGAGAAACACAAGTCCCTTGGGGCCGGTGAGGCCTTCAAAATGTCGCATTGAACCCAATCAGCCTCGTGCTTTGCGCGCGGCGATGAAGCTGCGAACAAAAGACACCATGGCCAGCACACCCAGCACGAGCATGGTGGCCACCCGTGCGACGGCGGCAGAGTCTCCGCGTCCCATGGCCCCCGTCAGGGGTTTGATGAGCCCGATGATGATGAGCAAGGTCAACAGGACGGCAATGTGTGCAATCACTTTGTTTTCCTTCTTGACACCTTTGTTCATGGCGAGCAAGAGCACCCCAAAGACCACAGGAATCAAGGCTGTGACAGAGGGGGTGTCTGAACTGAGGTATCCATAACCGCCTAGTCCGATGAGGGCAACGGCGTGGATGAGGCTGACGATGTGCGCTTTCATGCCGCTAAGTTACACCACACCTTGGTCAAGCATGGAATCCGCGACCTTGACAAACCCAGCGATGTTCGCGCCTCGCACGTAATCGACTGAACCGTCTTCGTTGGTCCCATAAGCCACGCATTGGCCATGGATGTCCTTCATGATGTGATGCAGCTTGGCGTCCACTTCTTCACGCGTCCAGTTGTAGCGCAAGGAGTTTTGGGACATTTCCAATCCCGAGGTGGCCACACCACCTGCATTGGAGGCCTTGCCAGGCGCAAACAAGATGCCTGCCTCGTGGAAGGCTTCAATGGCTTCGGGCGTGCTCGGCATGTTGGCGCCTTCGGCCACACACACGCAGCCATTGGCCAACAATGCCGCAGCTTCGTCGCCGTTCAATTCGTTTTGGGTGGCGCAAGGCAACGCCACGTCCACGCTCACGCTCCAAGGACGCTGACCCTCCATGAACTCGGCCGAGCCGTGCGCCGCAGCGTATTCTTTGATGCGGCCGCGCACCACGTTTTTGAGGTTCATGATGTAGGTCAACTTCTCCTCGTCGATGCCTTCGGGATCGTAAATCGACCCTTGCGAGTCAGACATGGTCACCACCTTGGCACCGAGTTGCAGGCACTTTTGGGCGGCAAACTGGGCGACGTTGCCGGCGCCAGAAATGGCCACGGTCTTGCCTTTCATGCTGTCGCCTTTGTGTTTGAGCATTTCCTCCGCGAAGTAGACGCAGCCGAAGCCCGTGGCTTCAGGACGGATCAGCGAACCGCCCCAGTTGAGGCCCTTGCCGGTCAGCACGCCGGTGAATTCGTTGCGGATGCGCTTGTATTGGCCAAACATGTAGCCAATCTCCCGGCCTCCCACGCCAATGTCTCCAGCAGGCACGTCGGTGTTGGGTCCGATGTGGCGGGCGAGCTCGGTCATGAAGCTTTGGCAGAAGCGCATCACTTCGTTGTCGCTCTTGCCCTTGGGGTCGAAATCCGATCCGCCCTTGCCACCGCCCATGGGCAGGGTGGTCAGGGAGTTCTTGAAAACTTGTTCAAATCCCAAGAATTTGAGGATGCTCAAATTCACGGTAGGGTGGAAGCGCAATCCTCCCTTGTAGGGACCAATGGCGCTGTTGAATTCGATGCGGAACCCTCGGTTGGTGTGCACGTTCCCGGCATCGTCGGTCCACGGCACGCGGAACATGATGACGCGCTCGGGTTCTACGATGCGCTCAAGGATGTTGGAATCCTTGTACTTGGGGTTGTCTTCCATGAAGGGAACGATGGCCTCGGCCACTTCCTCTACCGCTTGCAAAAATTCGGGTTCGTTGGGGTTGCGTTCGGCAACCCGATCCATGAACGCCTGGATCGCGGCGTGGTGTTCTGAATTCATCGACGTATGTATTGACGTTCGAAGGACGAATTTAAGTCAGAGGGAAGGCGTTCGACCCCCGTCGACCGGCAAATTGATGCCGGAGATATACCCAGCAGCCGGTGAACAAAGGAAGGCGATGGCGTGTCCGATTTCCTCGGGTTGTCCCACGCGCCCCGCAGGCACTTTGGCGGCCATGCCGGCCAGCACCGCTTCAGGCGTGGTGCCCGCGGTCTTTGCCTTGGCTTCTGCGAGGCTTGTCAAACGCGCTGTATGGGTGGCGCCGGGCAAGACGTTGTTGACCGTGATGCCGTGAATGGCAACTTCGGTGGCCCAGGTTTTGGCCCAGTTGGCCACGGCACCGCGAATGGTGTTGGACACCCCCAATCCTGCGAGCGGGGCCTTCACCGACGTGCTGATCACATTGACAATCCGTCCCCAGCCCGCGCGTTGCATGCCGGGCAGGACGGCCTTGGCCAAGTTTTGGTTGTTGATCAAGTGCTGGTTGAAGGTGGCGAGAAAAGCGTCTTCTTGCGCTTCCGTGATGGGTCCGCCCGCGGGTCCGCCACTGTTGTTCACCAGGATGTGCACGTCCCCGGCCGCCAGCACTTTGGCTGCGGCTCGCGAGACGTCGGCGGAATCTTGAAAGTCCGCCACGGCCACGGTGTGACCTTCCCCGGGCAAGGTGGCCAAGGCGGCCTCGAGGCGTTCAAGGTTGCGTGCGAGCAAGGTCACTTGCGCACCCAGTCCCGCGAGCTGCTGTGCAGCGGCGAGACCAATGCCCTGAGAGGCGCCGCACACCAAGGCGCGCTTGCCGCTCAAATCCAAAGGCAGAACATGCTGTTCACTCATGCGGCCAAAGGTAGGTAGGCCTATTTTGGTCCCATGAAGCGATTGGAACACCTGGGCATTGCCGTGGCAGACTTGGCGGAAGCAGAGCGCATTTTCACCGATGTCCTTGGGGTAAAGCCCTACAAGCGGGAGGAAGTCAAGGATGAGGGGGTGATGACTTCTTTTTTCCAAACAGGTGACTCCAAAGTCGAGTTGCTGGAATCCACCACCCCTGATGGCCCCATTGCGCGCCACATCGAAAAGCGTGGCCCAGGCTTGCATCACGTCGCCTTTTTGGTCGACGACCTCGAAGGGGAAATCGCGCGGTTGGAAGCCGAGGGTTACCGCGTCATCTCCGGGCCGAAGCCAGGGGCCGACCAAAAGCGCATTGCATTTCTGCACCCCTCTGACACCGCCAAAGTCCTCGTCGAACTCTGCGAGGATATCTGACTCAGGAGTCGCGCTTTTTCAGCGCTTTTTTGAGGCCTTTGTTCTTGGCCTTGCCGACGCCTTTCATCTTGGGGTCAAACAGCGTTTTGGACGCCGTGCTCCGCGTCGGCGCGGCGCATCCTTCCTCCGGCTTGCGTTGGTACAAGTCGACATTCAAAGTGGCGCGCCACGGTCGGTACCCGCTTTGCATCCAATCCAAGCCGCGGACGTCGGAATTCACGGCGCGAAAGGTCATGTCTTGAGGGGCTTGGGCAAGTTGAAGCACGTCCACATCCACGCCCAATCGGACCATCCGTCCCCGATAGATTTTCAGTCCACAACCGATGCCTGCCGTCCACGCGACATGCCATGTGGGCAAAGCCACGGGTTTGAAGAAGTGGGGACGGTTTTCGAGGGCGGTCTGGGACAGGGTGTACGCCGCGCGAATGCCCGTCCGGACTTCCACAAACCCGTCAGGTCCTTTGGCCACGGCGCGCATGCTCTGCAGTCGCAACTCCAAGGCCAAGGCAGAGGCTTGGGTGCGCGTTAGGCTGTCGACAAAGGCCACGGCGGTGTCGGGCCCCATTCCCTTCACCACGCCCAAAAACGATTCTGTGTTTCGCGTTTGGCTGACGTGGATTCCTGCGGACAGTCGGTCTGCCCACAGGGCATCCTCTCGCAACCAAAGGTGACCCAGTCCTACCTGCCACCCGGAAAGCGGTTCCGCCCGCCAGATGCCCTGATGCAAGGTGTCCATTTCCGGCGCTTCCAAGGTTCCGTGGTTGAGCACCCATGCACTTTGAACTTCAGAGGGCATGCCCATGAGCATGCTGGCGCCGCCAGACCACGTCCACGCTTTGCGTTCGCAGGTGCGCAACGTCGACTCAAAGGGGTTGTCCCACACTCCTTGTCCCCACGCGGTAAGGCTTGAGGCCACCAAGGCCCATGTGAGCGAGGCTTTTGTAAATCGCGTCACGCGTCGGCGGCGTGCAGGGATTCGACTTCCCGGAGCACAGCGTCCATCCAGAGGTCGTCTTCGAAGTGATTCCATTGTTCAGGTGCCCCCATGATGGTTTCCATGGCCTTCTGCTGTTGCCGTCCACGTGCCAGGGCTTCGTGGTACGGTGTATGGCTGAACGTCACTTGGGAGTAAAGCGGGAGCCAGCGGTCGGGGTGCTTTTGTTGCAAACGCGCCTCGAGCTTCTTTTGTTGTAAGAAACCGGGATCTCCCGTCAGATCACGCATTTCGATGTAGTTCTGCAGGGCCAATTCCAAAATGGCATCCCCCGCAGGTTTCCTCAGTTCGGTGTAGCGGGCCATGATTTGATCCCAGTTGTCGTCCGCTTCAAGCAAGGCGTCCAACACGGTGCAATCTTCCATGCCGCTGTTCATGCCTTGGCCGTAGAAGGGGACGATGGCGTGAGCGGAATCCCCCATGAGGGCCACGCGCGCCCCGTCGTTCCAAGGGAAGCAACGGGTCATCACCAGGGAGGACACAGGATGCGCACTCCAATCGTCCAACAAGTTGGGCAACAGGGGCATCACGTCGGGGAAGTGCTTCTCAAAAAACGCCTGCACCGCAGCATCGTTGGTGAGGTGATTCAATCCTTCGGGACCTTCATACGGCCCAAACAACGTGCATGTGAATGTCTTGTCGGGGTTGGGCAAGGCCATCAACATGAAGGTGCCGCGTGGCCAAATGTGGAGACCGTCGGCTTCCATTTGAAAGTCCCCGTCGGCCCCGGGCATCATGGGCACTTCCTTGTACCCATGCGGCAGGTAACGTTGCTCGAAGTCAAACCGGTCGTTCCGCATCATGCGGCCACGGATGGCACTGAACGCCCCGTCCGTTCCAAAAATCCTGTCCACTTCCACATTCAGGGCTTCGCCTTGATGTTCGAGATTCAGGACAACATGGTCCTCCGCCAGCGTGTACCCATGGCAACGGTGGTCAAATTCAAACGAGACATTGGGCAGGCTTTCAGCGGCTTCCACAAGGATGCGGTTGAGCCCGGCACGGGCCACCGAGTAGATGCATTGCCCCTCCAGACCGTAGGGCTGAAACGTGCGGGTGCCGTCCACCGCGTGCATCCGCCGACCGCGAATGGGCAGGGCGATGTCTCGCACCTGTTCCGCGACTCCTGCGCGTTCCAGCGCTTTCCAGCCGCGGTCGCTCAGGGCGAGGTTGATGCTTCGTCCGCCGTGAAGCGGTCCTTTTCTCGGGTCGGGACGTCGCTCGTACACGACGACTTCATGACCTCGGTTGCCGAGCATGCGGGCCCAAAGGCTGCCCACCAGTCCCGCTCCGACGATGGCCACCTTACCCATGGGCTTGGGCCAGGGCTTGGTCGAGGTCAGCAATCAGGTCTTGGACGTCTTCGATGCCCACGCTCAGGCGAATCAATCCGTCCGTTACGCCTGTTTTTTCGCGCACCTCTTTGGGGATGCTTGCGTGTGTCATCGTGGCAGGGTGACCGATCAAACTTTCCACGCCGCCGAGTGACTCGGCCAACGTGAACAGATTGGTCTTGGCGACCACCGCTTTGGCAGTGTCGAGGTTGTCGTCGGCCAATGTAAATGCGACCATGCCCCCAAATCCGTGCATTTGGCGTGCGGCGACTTGGTGTCCCGGATGCGTTTCAAACCCAGGCCAGTGGACTTTGGCGACAGCAGGGTGTTGGGCCAAGTGATGGGCAATGGCCTCGCCGTTTTCGCAGTGGCGCTGCATGCGAAGGTGCAGCGTTTTCAATCCGCGCAACACGAGGAAGCAATCCATCGGACCTGGAACGGCGCCGCAGGAGTTTTGCAAGGTCCGCAGTTCTTCCTCCCACGCGTCGTCCGACGTCATGAGGCACCCCATCACCACGTCAGAGTGGCCTCCGAGGTATTTGGTCACGCTGTGCATCACCATGTCTGCGCCGAGGTCGAGCGGGTTTTGAAGCATGGGAGAGGCGAACGTGTTGTCGACCACCACGCGGGCTTCGGTCCCTTTCACCGCCTCCGCCACCGCCGCGATGTCCGTGATCTGCATCATGGGGTTGGTGGGGGTTTCCACCCAAATGAGGCGCGTGTGCTCGTTGAGTTTGGCCTTCAAGGCCTCGAGGTCGCCCAAATCCACGAAGTGGAACGTGATGCCGTAGTGCGCAAAGACCGTCGTGAACAGGCGGTAGCTCCCGCCGTACAGGTCGTTGGTGGAGATGACCTCATCCCCGGGTTGCAGGGTCTTGAGGACGGTGTCCATGGCCGCCAGGCCAGAGGCAAAAGCGAGCCCATGGCTGCCGTGCTCGAGGGCCGCAAAGGCGGCTTCGAGTGCCGAACGCGTGGGATTGTGTGTGCGCGAGTACTCAAACCCTTTGTGGTTGCCCACACCATCTTGGACGTAGGTGGACGTCAAGTAAACGGGAGTCATGATGGCTCCTGTGGTGGGGTCGGGTTCAACGCCGGCGTGCACTGCGAGGGTGCCGCGGCCGTGGTGGGGGGACATGTCACTCATGGTCGTCGAAAGTTACGCCACGACGGGCCATGTTGGGCGGTGGTTTGTGCCAGCCAAATGGGCATCAAAACCCCTCCAACCAAGACATAGAGGTGGTAGGTGAGGTAGCGCCACATCAAAACGGCAGCCGCCCATACTGTTGCAGAGAGGGCGACGGGCAGCGCGTCGTCCATGAAGGTGGGCAGGGCGAGCTCGGCCAGACCGGAGGAGCCGGGTGTGGGGCTGATCATCAACACGGTCCACAGGGACAATTGTCGCGCCCAAATGCCAAATTGCCCCACAGGCGTTGTCGCCAGTGGGACCACAAAGGCCATCAACAGGGCGTTGAGGGTGAGGAACCGCGCGGTCCAGCTGACCCCGGTGGCTCCCACCGCGGCCATCCATCGTGTCCAAGACATCGTGCGGAGGTCCTTGGATGCCTGTCGCAAGTCGGCGGCCAGCTGCACGCCCGATTCGCGCCAATGGCGCAGCCGTCGGCCCTGCACGAGCGCTGTCAAGAGGGCTTGCATTCGGTCTGGGGCGAAGAAAAGCGCGGTGCTCAAAAGCGCGGCCAACGTCGCCATAAAAGCGTAACCGACGGCGAAAATGGTGGCCACCGAGCCTTCAAGCCAGGGCGCCGATTCGGGCAAAAACGCCGCCAGACCGACCGCCAACGCGACGACCGGGACGGCCAGCAGGAAATAGAGTTCGTCGAGCAAGGCCGTGGACATGACGGTGGCCAAGCTTCGCCCCCAGCTCAAGCCGTTGCGGTGGAGGATGAACGAGGCCACCGCACTGCCGCCGACCACAGAGGGAGTCAAGGCCGAGGCCAGTTCCCACAGGACGATGCTGGAGGTGGCCCGCTTGAGCGTCAATTCACCCCGGGCCAAAATCAGGAGCCTTGCCACGTAGCCGGCGTCTCGGAGCGCCACACAACCCAAGGCCACCCAGACCCAACTCCAGTCAATCTGCACGTCCATCAAGCTTTCCCACGAAGCACCTTTCCAGACCGACCATGTCACGACGGCCGCGGAGCCGAGCACGGCAGCAGTGAGGGCGATCCACACCCGTTGCGGGGTGAGCCACTGTTGCGCAGAATGGGAACGAGAGGAGGGAGAGGTGCTCACACGGTCGAAGTTACGCCGGGCCAGGTGCGCGGGTCAGGCGTATACGTGGGAGCCCTCGCTGCAATTGGTGCACATCGGAATGCCGGAACGGTCTGCAAACAGGGTGCGCCTGAACGCTGCGTATTCGGCGTTGTGCCAAATCTCGGCCATGCTTTGGTCCCCCAGTTGACCCATGACGTGGTGGGCGTCTTTGTCAAAGCAGCAGGGCACCACGCGGCCGTCCCATGTGAGGACGGCACCTTGCCACATGCGCCAACACGCGTCTTCCAAGGCATTGCGCAACGTCCATCGCCCCGTGAGCGGGTCGCGATCGTACCGTCGGTGTGCGGCAGATTCGGTGAGCAGGGGGTGGCCGTCTCGGGGATCGTCGAGTTGGGCGGTTTTGATTTCCACTTCGTCCACCCCGCACTCCGAGGCGGCCTCCAGCAAATCGGGGAGCTCGTGTTCGTTGGGTCCCACAACGAGGAACTGCCAGACCAGATGAGGTCCCCGATTCCGTTGACGTTTGGTCTCCACCATGTTGCGGGTGCCCTCCATCACTTTGGTCAACGTGCCACCGACGCGGTAGGACGCGTAGGTCTCCTGCGTCAAACCGTCGATGGAGACAATGAGGCGGCTGAGCCCGGCGTCGATGAGGGCCTGGCATTTGGCCTCGGTCAGGTGATGGGCGTTGGTGGACGTGGAGCTGTAGATGCCGTGCCGATGGCATTGGGCAATGAGCTGGTCGAGCTTGGGGTGGAGCAAGGGTTCGCCCTGGAAATACAGGTTCACGTAGGTCAACCACGGCGCGAGTTCGTCGATCCAGCGGCACGCGTGGTCCACGTTCAGCATGCCGGTTGGACGTGTGAAGGAACGCAGCCCACTGGGGCATTCGGGGCACCTGAGGTTGCACGAGGTGGTGGGCTCGATCGACAGCGACGTAGGCATGACGTTGGGTGGCATCTGGGGCTGGCCCGACCGCTTCGCCGTGCGGTAACTCGCGGAGAGTTGAAGGAGGTTGGACGCCCGTCGGGGCGTCAAGACGCTCACTCGCGCCCACCTGTCCTTGACCTTGCCCCATCGTCCCATGCCCGAAAGGTACGTTCGCGCTACCTTCGTCGGGATGATCCGGATTGGGGACACGCTGCTGAGCGAAGATGTGTTTGACGAGCATTTCGCGTGCGATTTGGGCGCGTGTAAAGGCGCGTGTTGTGTGGAAGGCGACAGCGGTGCGCCGCTGACAAAAGCGGAAGTGGGCCAGTTGGAATTGGCGTGGGAGCACGTCGCGCCCCTCTTGCCGGATGCGGGCCGCCAGGCCGTGGAGGCGCAAGGGCTCGCGGTCACCGACGCGGATGGCGATTTGGTGACGCCGCTCGTGAATGGCAAGGAATGCGCTTACACCGTCTTTGACGCCGACGGCACCGCCAAATGTGGGCTGGAAAAGGCCCATTTCGAAGGCAAAACGCAATGGAGAAAGCCCCTGAGCTGCCATCTGTATCCCATCCGCGCCAAGGAATTGATCGACTTCACTGCCCTGAACTACCACCGTTGGCCCATTTGTGAGGCGGCGAGGCTGTGCGGCAAAGCCGGCAAGGTGTCCGTGTTGGATTTCTGCAAGGATGCCCTCATTCGGAAGTTCGGGGATTCGTGGTACGAGGAGGCACAACAAGCACAAATCCTATGGCGCGAGGCCCAGTCTTGACGTGGCTCACGGCGGCCTTGGCGCTCGTCATGACGATGCGGGTGGACGCCCAGGCTGTCTTGGAGACAGGGTGGTCGGGCGAAGGCCACGTGGTGGTCCTCGGATTGGATTCAGACCGCGTCTACCTCGGGGTGTCGCGGCCTGGGGTGACGTTGGACCAGGCCTTGCGCGAATCGTGGACGGTGCATTCGGCGCCGCGCACCGGCGGGGAGAGGTCTCTAGAGCAGTTGCGCCCGCGCAATGTCCAAGCCTGGGAAGAACTGCAGGACATCCAGCATGTGGCCATGCATCCCCGCGGCCGGAAGGCGCTCATTTCGGCCCGGAGACACGGCGGAGATTTCGATGTGTTTTTGTCCCACCGAACCCCAAGCCGTGTGCCTGGCGGCCGCGACATGTGGTCTTCCCCGCTTCCCCTCGACGGGTTGAATTCAGCGGCCGACGACGTGTTCCCGCAGTGGCAAGGCCAAGACATCTCATTCGCGTCCAACCGAAGCGGCACCTTTCTGCTGTTCCAAGCCCGGGCCGCGCTTCAGTATTTGAGGGCCGAGCCCCATCCGCTTGAGGTGCCAGGCGAAGTTCTTTCCGCAGTGACGGTGGGACCGGGGTGCACATGGGTGGCCCGCCGCCTCTCCGAGGACCAAGCGATGGAGGTGGTCCGCGTGTCTTGGCCCGAACCTGAGCGTCCCTTGGCAGAAGGTTGGACCTTGTGCATGGGTGGAGCAGCAGGACAAGTGACGGTGCGGGGGGTGGAGTCGCGTGCGAAGATTCGCACCATGACGCTGGACGAGCATGGTTGTGTTTCCCTTCGAGGCCTGCCCTCGGGTCAAGCCTGGACATTTGAGTGGGAAGGCGGCGGTGCCGGCATCACTGCGATGGCTGAGATCTCCTCTCCAGAGGGGCGGGTGGTTCGACGGTACGCTTTGAATCCAGAGAATGGCTTTGCCTTTGTGTTGTTGCCCTTGGATGCAGTGGCCGCTCTTGAAAACATGGGGTCTCTGGATGGGAGCGATTGGCCCAAATCGACCCTGGCGATCCTGAGCTACGAGCGCGGTTTGCCGACGCCAACGTCGGACTCTTGGCGGGTCTTTCAGGGTTGGGCCCAAGGACTTCAAGGACAGTCAGAGCGGGGCATCCTTCGCGTGACGGGTCACACCGACGCGTCCGGCACGGATGATTTGAACGCTGCGCTGAGCTTGGCCCGCGCGGAATATGTGGCGACCCAATTGCAATCCCTCGTGAAATGGCCCAAAGAACGCGTGGAGGTTGAGGCGTTGGGAAGCTCGGAGCCGCTTGGCAACAACCCGGCTCAAAACCGCCGCGTCGAGGTGCGTTGGGTCCGTTCCTTGCAGTAATTTCACGCCATGCTCATCACCGTCATGCGCGCCAAGCTGCACCGTCTCACGGTCACTCAGGCGGATTTGAATTACATCGGCAGCATTTCCCTCGATCCCGATCTCATCGAGGCTGCCGGTCTTGTGGAGGGAGAACGTGTCCAAATCGTCAACATCAACAACGGCGAACGCATCGAGACGTACGTCATCACGGGTGAGCGTGGCACCGGACAGGTATGCTTGAACGGTCCTGCGGCACGGCGCGTTCAGCCTGGCGACGTGGTCATTGTCATCGCCTACGGCATGATGACCGTGGAAGAAGCCCACACGTTCACGCCCACTGTCCTGTTCCCTGACACGCAGACCAACCGTTTGACATGACGTTGCGCAAGGGGTTGACCACACTGGTGTTCTTTGGCATTGGCCTTGGCTTGTTTTGGCTGGCCATGCAAGGTGTGGAAGACCCTGAAGCGTTGAAGCGCGACATGCGCTCCGCCCAATGGTGGGGCATCGGAGCGTCTTTTGTCATGGGCTATCTCGCCATTGTCTCGCGTGGCCTGCGCTGGAACCTCTTGCTCGCCCCCATGGGCCACCATCCGTCTCCAGCACGAAGCGTCCACGCTGTGGCCTTCTCCTATTTCGCCAATGCGTTTGTGCCTCGATCAGGCGAGGTGGCGAGGTGTGCAGCCTTGAACCAAACCGACGACATCCCCGTCGATCAACTGCTCGGCACGGTCATCACGGAACGCGTGGTGGATTTCCTGATGTTGTTTGGGCTTGTGGCCTTTGCCCTCTTGACCAACCTCGACGCCTTTTTGGCGTTGATGCAAGAGGCCCAGCTGCCCGCGATGCCCACCTTGATCGGGGCGGGTATTGCCGGTCTCGCGGGTTGCGGTGCCCTGTGGTGGCTCGCACAACAGCAGGGACGATCAGGCCTGCTGGGCAAAATGGCGGGCTTCCTTCAAGGCATCGGCACGGGCATCCGAAGCGTGCTCGCCATGGAGAAGCGCGGACTGTTTTTGTTCCACACCTTGTTCATCTGGGTGATGTACTTCCTGATGTCTTATGTGCTGTTCAAGGCCATCCCTGCCGTGAGTGCGCTGGGATTCACCGACGCCGTGCTCGTCATGGTGGCGGGTGGATTTGGCATGGTGTTGCCCGCGCCCGGGGGCATCGGATCTTATCATTGGGCGGTTTCTCTTGGCTTCGCGGCCGTTGGATTCTCTGGCGACGTGGGGTTTGCCGTGGCCAATGTGGTATGGTTGACCCAAACCGCGATGATTGTCCTCACGGGTGGCTTGGGTTACCTCATGTTGTTCCTTCACCGCATGCAACGTGGCTGAGAAGGCAGCATACACCCTGGATACCGTGGCGCAACAGGTGCGGTCTTGGAAGGCCCAAGGCTTGAAAGTGGTGTTCACCAACGGGGTGTTTGACGTGCTTCACGTGGGGCATGTCGAAGTGCTGGAAGTGGCCGCTTCTCATGGCCAAAAACTGGTCGTGGGCGTCAATTCCGACGCCAGCGTCCGGCGATTGAGAAAGGGCCCCGACCGACCCATCCACGAAGAAGGCAACCGCGCCCGTATGTTGGCTGCATTGCGCAGTGTGGACGCCGTGGTGGTGTTTGAGGACGACACGCCGCTAGCCCTGGTGAACAGCCTCCAACCTGATGTCCTTGTCAAAGGGGGCGATTACGACGCGGCATGCACCGACGAGAACGACCCTCGCTACATGGTGGGCAGTGCCGAATTGAAGGCTTGGGGTGGGTACGCTGTGGCGGTGCCCCTGGTGCCAGGACAGAGCACCACGGCCATGCTAAAAAAGATCCGAACCTCCTGAACACACAAACGCCCGACCGAAGTCAGGCGTTTGGTTGTCGTAAGGACGATTGATCAGACGTTCTCCTCTTCCAAGAACTTGGTGGTGAAGTCACCGTCGCGGAAGCGCTGGTTCTTCATCAACCGCTGGTGGAAAGGGATGGTCGTCTTGACGCCTTCGATGATATACTCATCCAAGGCGCGCTGCATCTTGGTGATGGCCTCCTCGCGGGTTTGGGCCACCACAATCAGCTTGCTGATCATGCTGTCGTAGTGCGGGGGGATCATGTACCCGGCGTAGGCGTGAGTGTCCACGCGAACCCCGTGTCCGCCCGGTGCGTGGTAGTCCTTGATGCGGCCTGGGCTTGGCGCCCAGTTGCGGTCGGGATCTTCCGCGTTGATGCGGCATTGGATGCTGTGGAGCTTGGGGAAGTGGTTGCGGCCGCTGATTTTTTCGCCCGCAGCCAACTTGATTTGTTCTTTGATCAAATCGTAGTCGATGACCTCCTCCGTGATGGTGTGCTCCACTTGAATCCGGGTGTTCATCTCCATGAAGTAGAAGTCGCGGTTGGCGTCCACCAAGAATTCCACGGTGCCGACCCCTTCGTACTTCACCGCCTCTGCAGCCTTGATGGCCGCTTCCCCCATGGCTTCACGGAGCTTGTCCGTCATGTAGGGAGATGGGGTTTCTTCCACGAGCTTTTGGTGGCGACGCTGAATGGAGCAGTCGCGCTCGCTGAGGTGACACGCCTTCCCTCGGTAGTCCGAGGCGATTTGGATTTCGATGTGGCGGGGTTCCACCACAAACTTCTCCATGTACATGCTGTCGTTGCCGAAAGCGGCACCTGCTTCACGGCGGGTGGATTCCCACCCCTCCGCAAGTTCTTCGTCGTCTTTGCACATCCGCATGCCCTTGCCACCGCCGCCGGCCGTGGCTTTCAACATGATGGGGTAGCCGATGTCGTGGGCGCATGCTTTGGCTTCTTCGAAATCTGCAAGGATGCCTTCGCTTCCTGGGATGGTCGGTACGCCGGCAGCCTTCATGGTGGCCTTGGCGGATGCCTTGTCGCCCATGGCATCAATCATCTCAGGGCTGGCACCGATGAATTTGATGTCGTTTTCTCCGCAAATGCGAGAAAAGTTGGCGTTCTCGGACAAAAAGCCATATCCCGGATGGATGGCGTCTGCGTTGGTGATCTCCGCAGCCGCAATGATGTTAGGGATGTTGAGGTAGCTCTGGGCGCTTGGTGCAGGACCGATGCAAACGGCTTCGTCCGCAAAGCGAACGTGCAAGCTGTCGCGGTCTGCAGTCGAGTACACGGCCACCGTCGAAATGCCCATTTCGCGGCAGGTGCGAATCACGCGAAGCGCAATCTCGCCGCGGTTGGCGATCAAGATTTTCTTGAACATGGGATCAGTTTGGGTTCGCGGTTCAAGAGGGGTCGACCAAGAACAATGGCTGGTCGTACTCCACAGGTGAGTTGTCGTCCATGAGGACCTTGACAATCTTTCCCTGCACCTCAGATTCGATTTCATTGAAGAGTTTCATGGCTTCAATGACGCAGACGGTGTCGCCTGGCTTGATGACGTCTCCCACTTCGGCAAACACGTCCTTGTCCGGGGAAGGACGGCGGTAGAACGTGCCAATCATGGGTGACTTGATCTCGATGAGGTTGCTTGTGTCTTCAGCAGCGGGCGCTGCAGGAGCCGCAGGGGCGGCAGGGGAAGCGGGTGCTGGAGCAGCCACAGGTGCAGCGGCCACGGGGGCAGCTTGAACCATTTGAGGCATGGCGGCGGGCACTTGAATGGTTTGGACGACCTGCTCCTCTTTTTTGCCACGGCTCTTGGGCATCTCTGACTTGATGGTCAGCTTGAACTCTTTTTGTTCGATTTCCACTTCAGTGACGCCGGCACGGGCGACAAACTTGATGAGGTCTTGGATTTCCGTCAGTTTCATGTCGGAGGGTTTTTTTGCGGGAGAAAGGTAGTTCAGGCGGTATGAACGGGCATCATTTGTTCCCGTCGTAGGCCCATTTGACGTACACGGACCCCCAAGTGAAGCCACCGCCGAAGGCAGCCAAAATGAGGTTGTCGCCTCGCTTCAATTGCGATTCCCAGTCGTGAAGGCAGAGTGGGATGGTGGCGGCTGTGGTGTTGCCGTATTTGTGAATGTTGATCATGACCTTCTCGTGGGGAAGGCCGGCGCGACGCTGTGTGGCGTCAATGATGCGGAGGTTCGCTTGGTGCGGCACCAGCCAAGCCACGTCGTCCGCGGACAAGTTGTTGCGCTGCATGACCTCGTAACTCACGTCGGCCATCTTGGTCACGGCCGACTTGAACACGGGTTGTCCGTCCTGGTAAATGAAGTGTTGCTTGGCATCCACCGTCTCATGGCTGGCGGGACGCAAAGAGCCCCCTGCGGGCATGCAGAGGTAATCACCTCCAGAACCGTCGGAGTACAACTGGCTGTCGATGATGCCACAATCGCCTTCGTCTTGTTGCAGAAGAACCGCGGCGGCTGCATCCCCAAAGAGCACACAGGTGGTTCGGTCCGTGTAGTCGATGATGGAGCTCATCTTGTCGGCACCCACGACGACCACGTTCTTGGCCGAGCCGTTTTCCACGAATTGCGCGCCGGTTTTCAGGGCAAACAAAAAGCCGCTGCAAGCCGCACTCAGGTCAAATCCCCACGCTTTGGTGGCACCCGCCTTGTGGCCAATGAGGTTGGCCGTGGAGGGGAACAGCATGTCGGGGGTTACCGTGGCGCAAATGATGAGGTCAATGTCAGTGGGGGCGAGGCCCGACTTGGCACACAGGGACTTTACAGCCTCTGCACCCATGTCGGATGTGGCCTTGTTGGGGTCCTTCAGGATGCGACGCTCTTCGATGCCGGTCCGAGTGCGGATCCATTCATCGGAGGTGTCGACCATCTTTTCGAGGTCCGCGTTGGTGAGTTTGTCTTCGGGCAAATACCCGGCGACACATGTGATTGCAGCTGCCATTTGCATAGAGGTGAAGCGCCAAAGGTAGAAGCCACATTCAGGCGCGATGCCTCAGAAATGCGGGAGTCTTCAACGCCATCCGTGGAAAAGTTGAGGCAAGAAAAAAGGACCCGGCGGGTCCTTTTTCAATCGACCGACAGGTCGACATGAAGTGTCTCGATGTTACGCTTCTTCGCGCTCCATCACCACTTTGCCCTTGTAGTAGAGCTTTCCTTCGTGCCAGTGGGCGCGGTGGAACATGTGAGGCTGGCCGGTTGTGGGGCATGTGCTCACGTTGGCAGGTGTCAGCGAGTCGTGGGTGCGGCGCTTCCGCGTGCGCGTTTTGCTTTGCCGTCTTTTGGGATGTGCCATAGTGCGTTAGTTGTCGAGTCCTTTCAATGCTGCCCAGCGTGGGTCGATGTCATCTGCGTTGTCTCCATCATTCGAGGAAGGGTCTTGCCATTCGGTCATGTCCAAATCGCAATCGTCTTCGTTTTCATGGATGGTTCGGTTGGGTTTGGCCAAATGAACCAGCTGGAAAATGGCGTCGGCCAAGTCCAATTGGTATTCATTTGAACCCAAGATCCACAGCTCGTCGTCGCAGGATGTCTCGTCGCCAAAGCGAATCGACACCCGATCGCTTCCCGCGAGGGAAACGCTGACGTCTTCCAAACAACGGTCGCAAGGCGCCGTCATTGTTGCTGCCAAGGTCATGCGAAGGGTCATTGTGGTGTCGAGTTTGTCCAACTCCACAAGGACTTCACCATGGACCTGATCCACGTCTGAATGGGGGAAACAAGCAAAGAACTCCGGGTCCACACGCAATTGGAATTCATGTTTTCCAGGCTTCAAACCCACAAAGGGGATGCGGTAATCTGCCAACAAATCCATGTCCGCCAATTTTAGGGAGTGCAAAGGTAGCGAATCAGGTTGGAATTGCCAACCTCAGGCTGCGATTTCGCGCAAGGCGCGTTGCAGGTCAGCGGCGCGAGCGGTACTCGGGCTTGGGTGGGGCAATCTCCAACGGGTTGGAGGCAAAGTCCCGATGCTCGAGTCGGTGGCGGCGAACATCGCAGGCCAAACGAAGGGCCTCTCGGAACGAGTCTCCGTTCGCGGTGCCTTGCCCGGCGATGTCAAACCCGGTGCCGTGGTCTGGGCTGGTTCGAACCACGGGAAGCCCTGCAGTGAAGTTCACGCCTCGCCCAAAGCTCAAGGCTTTGAATGGGGCCAGACCTTGGTCGTGGTACATGGCCAGGACCCCATCGAAGTTCTTGAACGCGCCCGAGCCGAAGAAACCGTCGGCGGCGTAGGGTCCGTGGGCTTGAATGCCGTTGGCCTGCGCTTGCTGAATGGCGGGGGCAATGATGCGCTTCTCTTCGTCGCCCATCATGCCGTTGTCGCCGGCGTGGGGATTCAATCCCAACACCGCAATGCGGGGGGAGGGCAGGCCAAAATCACGAATGAGGCTGTCATTCATGAGTTGGAGCTTGGTGCCAATGCGGTCGCCGCTCAAGCCCGCGGCCACATCTTTCAGGGCGACATGGCCGGTGACCATGCCGATCCGCAATCCGTCGCAGCAGAGCAACATCAGCACCTCATCCACGCCAGCTTCACTGGCCAAGTACTCGGTGTGGCCTGGGAACGAAAAGCCCGCTTGGCGGATGGTGTCTTTGTTGATGGGCGCAGTGACAAGCACGTCCACCGCAGTTTTTGCGAGGTGCCCCACGGCCATTTCCAAGCTCTGCATGGCCACGGCGCCCGCCTCTTTGGAGGCCTCACCGGGCTTTTGCTCGAAGTCGTCGGCCTCAAACGTCACGAGGTTGATTTGGCCTGAACGCGCAGCTCCTGCATCCTCCACTTCTCCCCATGGCACGTTTTCGAATGCCGCTTCTGCGAGCGGACGAGGCGCAAACACCACGGGGACCATGTTCGACAAGCTGCGCTCGTCAGACAATGCGTTGGCAAGGGCTTCCAATCCGATGCCGTTGGGGTCGCCGCAGGAAATGCCGACCTTGATTTTGGAATTCTTAGGGCTCATGGGGTGAGGCCAAAGGTAGCGACGAGTACCTTGGTCTTCCCATGTCCAAGGTCATCTTTCCTTTCATGCCCAGCCGTTGCATTCTCGCAGGGTTTTGCATGTTGTTGATCTGCCTTGTGCTCCCCAAATTCGCCCAAGCCACGCACAATCGCGCCGGCGAAATCACCTACACCCACGTTCAGGGTTTGACCTACGAGGTGGTTATCACCACTTACACCAAGGCCAGTGCCTTGGCGGACAGGCCGTGGCTGTTTTTGACGTGGGGGGATGAAGTGGGGAACCAGCTCGACAGTTTGACCCGGGAGTTGCCCATTGTCATGATGCCCGGAGACATCCAAAAAAACGTCTACCGTGGCACGCACACCTACGGAGGGCCAGGCATTTACCCGTTGACCGTGGAAGACCCCAACCGCAATGAAGGAGTGCTGAACATGACGGGGTCGGTCGACACGCCCTTTGCCATCCAGTCTCTGCTCGTCATCGACCCCCAAGCGGGGAACAACAACAGCGTGCAGTTGCTGAATCCCGCCACGGAAAATGCGTGCTTGAATCAGACGTGGATTCACAACCCAGCTGCCCACGACCCCGACGGCGATGTGTTGACGTACAGCCTTGTACCCAGCCGCGGTTTTGGGGGCGAGTTCATCCCGACGTACATCTATCCTGACGCAGTCAGTGCGGCGTCAGATGTGTTCAGCATCGATGAAGCCACCGGAGACGTCACATGGAACACCCCACAAATCGCCGGGGAATACAATGTGGCCATTCGCATCCAAGAGTGGCGAGAAGTGGGCGGCATCCTGCGCAAGGTGGGCGAGGTGACGCGCGACCTCCAGATCGACGTCCAATTGTGCGACAACCAACCCCCGGAGATCGCAGCCATGGGTGACACCTGCGTGCTTGCCGGCGAATCACTCACGTTCAACGTGTTTGCCTCCGATCCGGATGGCGATGGCGTGACGCTGTCTGCCGTGGGCGGGGCCTTGAGTGAAGTGGCGCATCCGGCGACGTTTGCCTCGGTGGGGGCAGGCAACGGCGTGTTCTCGTGGTCGCCCGAATGCGCGGAGGTGCGCGGCCAACCGTATCAAGTGGTGTTCAAGGCCCAAGATGTGGGCAACGCCATTCCTTTGGTGGATTTGGAAACACGCCAAATCACGGTCATCTCACCCCCTGTGACGCAATTGGTCGTGGACCCTGTGGGCTACGACATGTCGGTGACTTGGCAGCCCAATGAATGCGTGGACGACTTGACCAATCCAATCCAAGTGTTGGGCGGGTACG
>MDSV01188266.1_pt1 | contig 41192 bp, 38 predicted proteins | sample 810851 | NCBI WGS metagenome assembly MDSV01 (sample SAMN05326640, study PRJNA326480) | marine metagenome | isolation source: seawater | place: Atlantic Ocean: North East | collected 2012 | reverse complement strand
ACCACGTTGATAGGCTGGGTGTGGAAGTGCGGCAACGCATGTAGCTGACCAGTACTAATAGCTCAATTGGCTTGATTTATGCACTGAAAAAAATTTTGATATAATAGATATTAAAAACATATTGTCACAAAAGTTAAAATTAAAATTTTTATTTTAATTTTTTTTTTGAATTAAAAAAGAATTTGCAAAATTTAAATCAAATTTTGTATTAATATCAAAAGATTCTTCATTTGAGATTTCCTGACCTAGACAATATTTCATGTTAAAAGGTTTAATATTTAGTTTGTAGCTTGTTTTTTTTAAATATTTTAGAAAAAATCTTGTTTTAGATATTTTTATAGATGCGCTTAAAATGTATGATTTAGGCCTATCCTGACTTCTTTCAACTGTTGAATATTTTTTATTTTTTATTTTAAAAACATTAAATTTTAATTTTTTTTTATTCTCAATAAATAAAAAAGGGTGAACAGACGATTGAGTATAAGATATTATCGAATCAATCTTTTTATTATTAGTTTTAACTATTTTTTTATATGCCTCACTAAAACTTTTATTTTTCAAAAAAGGATTGGTTGGATGACAAATAGCAATATATTTAGTAAGAGTTCTATTATTTTTAATTTCATCTCTTAGAAAATTTAAAACAGCAGATATAGTAGATGATTTATCCTTAGAGTATTCTTCTGGTCTTATATGAATTTTATCGACACCATAAAGTAAGCTTTTTTTGGCTATGTTCAAAGAATTGGTTGATACTACCACTTTACCCAAATTCAATGATTTGCATTGAGATATTTTAATTTTTAAAAGACTTTTTTTTCCAATTTTTTTCAAATTTTTATTTTTTATTCTTTTTGAACCAGATCTAGCAAGAATTAGAAATGTTAGATTTTTCATATCTTATTTTTTTTTAAAAAGTAGATTTATATCTTTTTTCATAATGTTATTTGGATAGTCTAAATATTTTAATGGATATTTTTTTTTATTAAAATTTTTTTTATTAATCAGGTTTGATTTAATGAATGTCAATTCTATTGCCTGAGGTATTCCTTTTTCTACAGGCAAAAAGTTATTACCATGTATATGTATAATTTTAAGACGCTTATTAGTTTTAACAAAATTTACAATTTTTTTAATATTTTTATAAGAATTTTCAAATTCAATTATTAATCCTAAAAAATTAAATTCTTTTATTTGATCTAAAATACTATACTCATCACCATCTATATCTACTTTTAAAAGTGTTTTTTCTGGAATTATATTATTTTTAAATAAAATTTTTGAAACAAAGTTTTTTTTTGTAACTTTAACTTTGTAATGATTATTATTTTTTAACTTAAAAAAATAAATATATTTAATAAAATTTAAAAATTTTAAATACTTTCTAAATCTAAAAGATTTCCATAGCCAAAAAATAAAATGTTTTATCCAAAAAAAATAGTTAATTGTATGATCATAAACATCAATTTTTACAGATGGATTTTTTTTTTTTAAATCTATTTCAAAATCAAAATTATCTCCCAATCCAAATGTTATACACTGTTTGCAACTTTTTATTATTTTTCTACTTAATACATAACCACCATCATATTTGCACCCCAATCTTTCTAAATCTTTAGCGAAGAAAGGATATAAAGTTTGTGGTAACATGGTATTATTTTAACTATTTTAAAAATTATAATTATATATTAATTATAATTATAATTATAATTATTTATGCAAAATTCTATAAAACATCTATCAACAAAGTTTGATAAATATGGGTATGTTTTTTTAAGAAAAACTATATCAAGTCAAAAATTAAAAAAATTAGAAAAGAAGTTATTTTTGATATATTCTAAAGTTTTGAGCGTTAATATTAATAGTAAAAATTTTTCAAATATTATTCACAATTTTGAAAAAAATAAAAGATATGAGACTTTATATTCAGCTTATAAAAAATTTATAAAGTGTAATGAATTTAAAGATATAGCAATATTAATTCAAAAATTGTCCAGAAAATTTTATTGTAAAAAAGCCAAATTACTTAAGACAGGAGTGGCCATTGGTTTAAATAATAGTTCAAGGACATCTTATAAATGGCATCAAGAGAAGTCGTATTACAATAATTTTACAACTTTGCATTATCAATTTCCTATTCTTAACAAATGTTCTAAAAATAATGGTACAATGAGTTTTTTAGCCAAAAGCCACAAAAGTGGTTTTATAAAAGAAACTAGAGCCATTAAAAAAGGCAAATCTCATATTAGTTCTTATGTACCAAAAAATACTAGTATTTTGAAAAAAAAATATAAAATAAAATATGCACAAATGGATTTAAGAGACGTAGTTATGTTTAATGAAAATATTATTCATAAGTCAAATCCCAATCTAACAAACAAAATTAGGTTAGCAGGAATTATAAGATTAAAATGCAAAAATTAATTTTAATTTGTAATTAAGTTTAAAAATTATGTACAATCTTGCAAAAGATATTTTTAATCCAAAAAATTGGTTAAAACTTATTTTAAATCCTAGTAAAATTATAACTATTTATGAAAGAATTTTTTATTATCCTGGTTTAAAATTTGGCTATTTAAAATCAAATTTATATAAAAATTTTATAATTAAAAGTACAATTTTTTTTGCCAAAAGAAATAAAAAGTTTAAAGAAATATTCTTTTCTGAAGTTGATCAAAGTTTACTTAAATTAGCAAATTATGATTTTAAAGAAAATATTATTAGTCAAACACATGTAGATAGCTTAAAAGATAATGGAATTATCATATTAGAGAACGTTTTAAATGCAAAAGAGCATTCTGAAATAAAAAATGATTTTATAAAAAATTTTAATTCAAATTTATCTGAAAAAATTTTAGGTAAAAAATCAGATTCTATAATAATAAAAAAAATAGATAAAAATTCTCATGAATCATCTTTAATTAATATAAGTAACTTAATTTCAAGAGAAATTTATGGAAAATCAGTTAAGCCCAGTCATCATTACCTATATCATAAATCAGCCAAACTTCCTGAAGAGCAGTTTCCAGGAGATAATATTCTTCATGTGGATAGGTTTTTACCAAATTTAAAAATTATATATTTTCCATTCAATGTAGATAAAAATTCTGCACCATTTAGATATGCACTAGGATCTCATAAAATAAGTAATGAATATTTAAATTTTTTTTTAGATAATAAAAAATGGATTTTTGATGAAAGAAATATAGAATCAAAAAAGTTTTTAAAAGATGCAATAGAAGTTCCTGCAAAAGAAAATTCACTTGTTATTGCTTTAACAAATGGATTCCATTGCAGAACACCTTTTAGAGAAAAAACTGATAGATCAGCTTTATTTTTTACTTATCCTAGTTTTAATTTAATTTCGCTCTTTTTTCCAAACAACTAAAATTGATTTTAATTATTTGTATGATTTTATATTTTAGAGGTATCCTTAATAGTTATTGATTGATAGTTTGAATTTAAGAAATTTTTAAATGCTTTATTAAGATCGTTAATTTTATTCTTATTTAATGTAAGGATAGCATATTTATAAAAGTTTTCATTCATCATATTATCCCATCCTCCAATTTTTTTAATCATATCAGCTGGATCATCAAATAACCATCTTCTGTCTTGGTATAAATGTCTCATAAAATAAAACTCCAATATTTTTTTTTTATTTATTTTATTTTTTTTTTTCAAAAATTTTAAATTTTTTAACAATCTTTCATAAGAAATTTTATTTTTTGGGTGAAAATTAAAATTATATGCAACTTGAGGATTATTATATGATGCGTTTATTACAGGGACACCAAAAAGTGGATATTCGAAACCAACAGAGCCATGTTGAGTTAAAACAAAGTCAATATTCTCATCTATTATTTGTTTATGAGAATAATTATTAGGCAAAATCTTTATTTTTTTATATTTATCAAATATTTTAAATATTATTTTATTTGAATTTGGTTGATAAAGTTTAAATTTACCGTCGAAGTTAATGTGAGTTTTTAAATACCAATCATAATTTGTCTTTTCGGATAATTTACCTAGAAAATTGAACCAATCATTATTATCAGTAAAAAGTAAATCACCATAAACATGCGTTGCATCAAACACATTTCTAGTACAAATCAAAACTTTAATTTTATTATTTTTTCTTATTAGTGATTTTTGCTTTTGAGAATGAAAAGAAGATATTTTTGAAATTAAGTGACTAGAAATTCCTCCTTTTCCCGATACTCTTTTTTCGAGAATTTTTTTTGAATCAATTAAAGCATTATTTTTAACTGATTTATTTAAACTTTTGAATGTTTTTGGATAATCAAAAAAATTTGTACCTGCAAATTTATATTGATTAGTTATTTTACAAATTTCTCTTGAGTTTATCGTATAAGCTTTGATTTTTTTTTTAATAGCAATTCTTAAAGGCAATGCATAGGAATATACTGAGTGTACTCCTATAATAGAGTGAATTTTATTTTCATTAAAAAAATCTTTCCAGTAAAAATATAAGTGTACAAAATCTTCTAAAGTATAATAAAATTTGTTACTCGTGATGTTTATTGTTGGAACTTGATTTGATTTTAAAAAAGTATCATAAAGAAGATCACCAATTAAAATATTATCTATTTTTATTTTTAAAATATCTTTTTTATTTTTTAATTTATTATAGATTGCTCTTGTAAGTTTTTTAACTTTTTTTTTATTTTTTTTTTTAATACAAGGTCTTATAATTCTTGAAGAGCCCATAGATTTATATATCCCATGATTTTTATAATTTATGTACTCTCCTAATTTCCATTTTATTTTTTGAATAAATGTTGATTTTAGTGGTGCAGATAAAATACAATAATTAAAATAACTGATGATATTTAAATTATTTTTTTTCGCTAAAAAATTGGCAAGTAAAGATTGACAAACATGTGATTCATTAAATGCATTAAACTCAATCATTACAAACTTATTTGATGATTTTAATTTTGGGAAAATTTTTAAATTAAATTTTTTATAATTATTTCTTATTATAATGTTATTAATTTTATTTAAAATATAATTAAGATACATTAATTTTTTTTTACACCAAATAGAAATTTTGCAAATTTAAAATCTTTATTATTGTTTATATCAACTGCAGAATATCTATCTATTTCAACAAATCCAATCTTTGGATTTTTTATTTTTTTATATTTTAAAATAATATTATTTTTATAAATTGCAAAGGTTCCTGTATCAAAAAAAGTTTTTTTTAGATCTTGAGATCTACGAAATTTATATTTTGGATTAATAAATTTTATAAATGATTTTCCATGTTTTTTAAAAGCTCTTTGCGTTGGACTTGCAAATTCTGAAATAGCAATAATTTGATCATATTTGTTACTCATCATTTTTAAACCCTTTTTTAAATCCTTTTCTTTTAGAAGTGGCGCAGTAGGATATAAGCAGCAAACAAAACTATCTTTAATTTTTGATTTTTGAATTACTTCTTTAAGTACATCGATAATGGGTGTTTTGTCTAAGGAGTTTTTTTTTGATCTAAGGAATGGAACACTAGCACCTAATTTTTTTGCAATTCTTGCAATTTTTTTAGAATCTGTAGAAACAATTACTTTATTAAATTTTTTATTTTTTAGAGCTAATTTTATTGAATAATATATTAATGGTTTTCCAAAAAATTTTTTTATATTCTTATTCTTAATACGTTTACTTCCAGATCTGGCAGGTATAATACAAGTTATCATAAATTATTCTTTAAAATCTAATAGTCTATTAAGATGTTTTTTTTGATCAAGCTTTAAACAATTAAAACAATTCATTGAAATTTTTTTAAATTTATTTCTATTTTTTATAAATGTTTGAATTGTATTAACAAGCTTATCAATTGTAAAATTTTCATTTTTTAAATGAACAATAAGTCCTTTATTTTTTGAATTTTTTATATTTATGAGCTGATTTTTATCTACATCTACAACTATTGAAGGGAGTCCTAAATAAATTCTTTCAAATAAGTTTACTCCTCCAGCACCAATAGCCAAATCATTTTTAACTATAAGATCTGCAACTTTTTCATTTTTTATTTTATAAAATAAATTAATATTTTTATAATTTTGAACTTTTTTAGAAATACTTATCTTTTTTTTGTTTAGGCCTCCGACTATAACAGAAAAATTAATATTTTTAAAAAATTTAGAAATTACTAATATTTTTTCTGTAATGTTAATCTTGTCTGCTCCACCAAAAAAAATGAGAATTTTTTCAATCTTTTTTCTTGGCTTAAGATTTTTTTTTAATTCAAAAAACCTAAAGTTCAATGGTAAATATTTAGGACCTAGTGCAAATTTTACTTTTGGATTATTTTTTTTAAGAATAGTTTTTTCACTTTTATCTAAAAAACTATAATTTAATAATACATCACTAAAATATTTTTTATTATAATAATCATCAATTACAATCAATTTTTTAATATATTTTTTTATTTTTTGTTGTAACTCAAAATTAAAACTATAATTATCTATGATTAATACTTTAATGTTGAATTTATTAATTTTATTTTTTATTTCTTCAATACTAAATTTCCCCTTTTTAATTTTGATCAAATTAATATTTTTAATTTTTTGGTATCCGACAGGATAATATCTAGAAAAAAAATAATTTTTTTTATTAAAAATTTTAGATAAGTTAATACATCTAGACCAATGACCTAATCCTATTTCATTTGATGCATCAACTATAAAACCTATATTCATTTTTTAATTAGTAAATTTCCAATGAACAAATAATCTATCTTAGATCTTATAAAAGACCTTATTGCATCTTTAGGACTACAAACTATTGGTTCTTCGTGCATATTAAAACTAGTATTAATTAAACTAGGTATTTTGCTGATTTTAAAATATCTTTCTAAAATTTCATAAACTACAGGGTTTTGTTTTTTAAAAAGAATTTGAGGTCTGGCTGTACCATCAACATGAACTGTAGCTGGTGATAATTTTTTCATTTTATCTGTACAGTCATATGTTGCAGTCATAAATCTTGAAGAATATTTTCCTTTATTAAACTTTAAATACATATTATTTGCTTCTTTATCTAATGTTATCGGAGCAAAGGGCATAAATTCTGTTCTACCAAGTTTTTTATTTAACGAAATATTTATTTTAGAATTGGTTGTGCTAACAAGTATACTTCTATTTCCTAATGCTCTTGGACCAAATTCAGATTTGCCTTGAAAAACTGCAATTATTTTTCCTTTATGAAGCTCCTTTGCAACTACAGAAGCTAAATTTTTTAATTTTTTATATTTTAAACCAAAATTTTTAATTTGTTTAAGAATTTCATTTTCTGAATAAGAAAATCCCAAATAATAATTATTGAGTTTTTTACTTTCTAATTTTTTAAAGTGATTAAGACACAGACAACAAGCTCCTACTGATAAACCACCATCACCCATATTTGGGAAGACAAAAATATCTTTAACTTTTTTCAGTTCCCTAATTTTTTGATTTAATTTAACATTTGAAAAAACTCCACCGGCTAAAGAAATTTTTAATGAATTTGAATTTATTGATTTTATATAATCTATTACAATGTCTTCCAATCTTTTTTGTGTAGCAGCAGCTATATCTTTTTTACTATATTTTTTAAGTAATTTTTTTAAATTATTATTTTCAAATAGTGGGAGGTACAACCCATTTTCTGGATGAGATATGAAGTTTTTATTATTATTATCATAGCTTATCATTTTTGAAATTTCATCATATGCTTTATTTGGATTTCCATATGCAGCTAGTCCTAAAACTTTTCCCTCATGTCTATGAGGCCTGAAACCTAGCACTTTAGTAATTGATCCATAAAAATATCCTAAAGAGTCTAAAAGAGATGTAGATCTTAACAAATAAAATTTGTTATTTTTAAACCTAAATAACTTTGAGCTATAACCATCCCCCCAACCATCTGCCGTCAATACATAGCTATCTTTCCATCCAGAAAAATATGCTGCTGTTGCAGCGTGACATTCATGATGATCATAAATAAAAATTTTTTTTTTATATATTTTTTTTAAATTTTTAATTATTAGAGAAGCTCTTTTTGTAGCAATTATTTCTTTTTTTCTTCTAAATTTTATTTGATTTATTAAGTATTTTTTTTTAGTAGTATTTAAACTTGACGCTTTTATTAATTTAATTTTATTAATATATTGCTTTGAATTGATATTTTTTTTTGTTTTAACAGCAATGCCATGAGTAGCAATTAAATCTATTTCTTTTATATCAATTTTATTTTCTTTGAGAAACATATTGATAGATTTTATGGGATTACCATACCAGTTTTTTACTCTATTAATTCTTTCTTCACTAATTGAAAACCTTAACTTTCCATCCACCATGTAACTTATTGAAGATTCGCTTAAATAATTAATTCCTAATATTTTCATAAAATAAATTATTAATTACCTTTTTTGAGTTTGGCATTTTAATTTTTAACTTTTTTTCTATTTTTTTTACTTTTAATCCTAAGTACCTACCTCTTTTAAATGATGTTTCCATACTATTATTTGTTTTTACATCCATATATGAAGGTTGAACTTTTAATTTTTTAAAATACTTTAAAGCAAATTCTTTTTTACTCAAAATTTGACTACTACCAATGTTAAATATACCAGAAGAATTAGTAACAGTTAATGATATTAGAATTTTTACAAATGTTTTTAAATCAATAGTAGACGTATACATATCAAAAAATAAAGGAATTTTTTTATTGTGTTTTATATGATGATGTAGCCAATTTAAAAAACTTTTTTTATTTCTTCTATTATCTACAAAATTTGTTCTGATTACTAAAACTCTAGATTTATTTAATAAATTTTTTTCAGCTAAGTATTTAGATTTTGAATACTTATTGTGCCAGCCAATTTTAGAATTTTCAGAATTATAATTTTTTGCTTTTGAAACATAAATATGATCAGTAGAAATATGAATATATTTAAAATGGTATTTTGAAGACCATTTAGAAAGTTTCGTAGGTAATTTAGTATTTATTTTTAAAATTTTTTTATAATTTTTTTCACAATATTGTAAATTTGTATAAGCAGCACAATTTATTACATAATTAAAGTCATAGTTTTTTATAATTTTTTCAAGCTTTGTTAAATTTTCTAAATTTAAATTAAAATCAGCATTTTTTTTTGCAACTGTTTTAAAATAATAATTTTTTTTTGAATTAAGAATTTTTAATACTTTTTTTCCAAGCGATCCATTAGATCCTAAGATTAAAAAATTCTTTTTCATTTATTATAATTTATATCCTACATAATAGTTCATGCCTATTCCGACAGTACCTTTAAAAATAAACTTTGTTTTTTTTAAAAAAAAACTCATTTTTTTTAAATTACAATTATTTTTTTTTAATAATTTGAATAATTCTATTAGCTCATCAAAGAATTTTTCTTGGTAATCTGTGTTAAAAATATTTATTTTATTAATATATTTTAAATTTTTTTTATAATCTTTACTAATTCTTGAAACTTTTTTATAATTTATATTAAAATTATTAAAACTTTTATCATTTACCTCAGATGATAAACTATTTTTTAGTTGTTCAAGTTTAAAAATTTCTTTTTTTATCTTATTTTTTTTAGAAGAGTCAGAATTTGTTAACCAGTCATGTTCAGACAAATAAATTTCATTTTTTATTTTTTTGTAATTATTTTTTATATTAAAATTTCTATAATTCTTAATATCTAAATTTAAAAAGGATTTATTGTAATTAAGTTGAGGAAATGCAGAATATAAAATCATTTTATTTTTTTCAAAAATTTCTATTATTTCTTCTGTTGACTGACAATCGATTTTTGGATTTATATAAGTATCATATATTATTTGATTTATTGACCTACCACCAAATTTTTTTGCTCTTTGTAAATGATCTTTAAAAAGAATTTTTGCATTAGATACAATTTGATTTTCATTTGGTGAAATTTTATACAGTATCAATCTTTGCAATGCTCTTTGAAAAAAGCCTGATTTATTACCTATACCATAAATAATAAAGCCCTTTTTATCTAAAAATTTGCATGCATTATTCAATATTTTTTTAGGATTTTGGGTATGGTGAGCTACACCATTAAAAACTACAATTTGGAATTTTTTATTAGTTTTATATTTAAATACATCAGAGTTAATAATTTTATAATTTTTATGTTTTGAAAATTTTTTGAAAAGTTTTTTTGATTGATTTGTGAATTTCTTTTCATATTCAACTAATTCAGTATTTGCTCCAAAAATATTGTATATGAGACTGTAGATACCTGAACCACTTCCCAAATCTAATAATGAAGAATTATAGAATATTTTTTTTGGTAATTTTAAATTTAATAATAGTTTTTCCCTTGCATTTATCAATTTAATTAAATTTTTTTTGTTTATTTTTGTGTAAAAGGATGGGTGTTCTATTTTATAAACTTTATTAACTTCTTTTAAAATTTTACTTTTCATTTTTAAAAACTTTTAATTTTAATTTTTTAATAATATTTAATTTTAGAGGGTCAAAACAACTAATTTTAATTGGTGATTTTTTACCTATAATTTTTTCATAATAGTAACTAGATATTCCAATATTAGGTCTTAAAACTTTTATATTATCTTTTGTAAATTTTTCTCCTGGTAATATATTTTTTATAGCAAATATTGATCTTCTATAATATTTATTTTTATTTTCATCTTTATTTCTATAAAAATATTGTTTTCCTAATAGTTTATATGATTTTATCAGGTCATTTTTAAATTTTTTTATTTCATGTCCTTTTAATGAAAATTCATAGTCCAGTCCCTTTTTTTTCTCTTTTAAAGCAATATGTTTTTCCACTATTTCTGCACCAGCAGCTACAGCTGCAAAAGCTATTTGATTATTTTTCGAATGGTCTGAAAATCCAACTGTACAATTAAATTTTTTTTTTAAAATATTTATATTATTTAAATTAAAATCTTGATCAACAGATGGATATTTGCTTACACAGTATAAAAGTATTATTTCTTTGGCCCCATGTTTTTTTGCATAATTATATGTAAATTCAATTTCTTTAAGTGATGCTAATCCAGTTGAAATAATAATTGTTTTATTAGTTTTGGCGAGTTTTTTAATTAATGGATAATCAGTAATTTCAAAAGAAGCAACTTTATAAAATGGACAATTAAGAGACTCCAATAAATCAATAGCAGAAGCATCAAATGGAGTGCTAAAAATTTTTATATTTATTTTTTTTGCATATTCAAAAAGTTTTTTGTGCCACGAGTATGGCGTATGACCTTTGTTATATAGATCCCACAGATTATAACCTTTCCACAAGCCTTTTTTAATTTTGAAATGATTTTTGTTTGACTTTGGGGTCATTGTGTCTGGTGTATAAGTTTGAAGTTTAACTGCATCAGCACCATTTTTCTTTGCTGATAGAATAAGTTTTTTAGCTTTATTAAGTGAACCATTATGATTTGCAGAAATTTCAGCAATAAAAAAAGGTTTTTTTAATTTCATTATGAAAATTTTGTTTAATAAAACATTTGGTTAGTTTAAAAAATTTTAAATACTAATTAATTCTTACCATTTTTAATTTTTTTAAAAAATAAAATATTTTTTTAGTTTTAGACAATGGTAATTTTATGAATTTTGCCACATTTTTTAAATTATTATTTCCATCTGAGTATTGCATAAAATCAAGTAATTGTTTAGCAAATACCTTTTTATTATGCTCACTTTTTAATTTATTAGAGTTGTCCCCCATTACAGTAGCCATTCCATATTTTGGATATAGAAGTCTTTTTTCTAAAAAAGGTTCACATTTAATTTTTGAAATAACTTTATTTTTTTTTATATAAATTTTTTTAATATTCTCATTTTTATTTATTTTATAATTTATTAAATTATTTATTGATTCTTTTGCTATTTTAAAGCTTCCCATTAATCCTTTGGAATTAACAATATTAAAATTATCTAATGATGTGTGATATTCTTTAAAAGTTCCAAATCTTGATCTCATTAAGGTTACTATTGGAAGATCAACACCACTAGAATTATATTGTCTTTCATCAGATCCCCTTTCTAAAAACGAGTACACTTTATGATTTATTTTTTTAGATTTAAAAGCTTTTTTAATAGCAAGATCGCTTATTGAATTTCCATATTTTGTTTTAATGTAAGAATAATTTTTATTATCACCTACACAACTTAATACAAATCCACCAATAACATTTTTTTTTAGTCTCTTATAATTTTTACTAATATAAGAGATCGCTCCTATTGTTTCAGGAACAAAAACAAATCTAAGTGACTTTTTATTTTTTTTTTTTGAAAAAAAATTCAATAGAGCCAGTGAAAGCAATGGTCCAGAGAGCTCATTATTTGCCATTGAAGGGTGACAAATATAAGTAGAAATTAATATTTCTTCTTTACTTTTACCTGGTATATATGCCTCTCCATAATTCATATGTCCATTAATATTAAATTTAGAATTTATATTTATATGGAATAAATCAGCTTTATTATATTTTTTTATAATTTTTCTTTTAAAGTTTTCCGATATGCAAAAACCCCAGTCTTTCCTATAATAACTAGTTTTGTAAGGAATAGCTTTAATGTTTTTTGGAAGACTATGAATTTTCTTTAAAAGTTCTTCAAGAGTAATTTTTTTATTAATTTTTCTTGAATAGCTTACTAAATGTAAATTATTTTTTTTAAAATCAACTATTTTTTTTCCATATTTATCTCTAATATATGCTTCTTTTAGACTCCATTCACTTGGTACTTTCCAATCAAAAGCTTTAGTTCCACATTTTATTTTTTTTAATTTAATTAAACCATTTTCTTTAATTAAAATTTTTATAGTCTTTAAGGTTCCTGCACCAGTAATACTCCTATTTAACGGAAATAGTTTTTTTCCTAAATCAATGTAATATTTCATGCATCAATATTTACAATTTTTTTTGAAAAGATAAATTTGGTTTGTATTCAAGATAATTGAATATATTTTTATCAAAATACCTTGAGGCAATATTAAAAAAATCTTTCATTTTAAAAGACCACATCTCTAAACCTGATTTATTTTTATAATATTTTAATTTTTTTCTTTTTTTCATTTCAGTAAAAAAATGTTCATTAAGTTTTATTCTTTTTTTAATATTATGGTTTTTAAAAAAAACAGATAAATAAAAACTTTCAGTTCTAATTTTATTATTAACCAAAATTTTACATGTAAATTCTTTGTTAAACCTATAAGGTACCCCACTTATAGTTTCAATATGGTGAACTAAAGTTACCGCTTTTGAAGGGTGAACACCTAGATTTAACTGTGTTGCATCAAGCTCTAACATTTTGGACCACGGTGAACCATGAGCATAAGAATGTCTGGAAACATTTTTTAATAATTTAGCATTTTTTCCAATTCCACAAATAGACCAAAACGGATGCATACTTCTTATGCTATTTTTTTGTAATCTTATAAATTCAGCAAAAGGACCCATTTCAAAACTAGCGGTGTTTTTTATATCAAAAACAAAGTCTTTGTTGCAATAGTTTAATGTGGCAGATGGTGAAAAAATTGTATAATTCTTTCCCATAGTTTTTTTTATACTTTTCAGCAAAATATCTAATTTATCTTTTTTTGGTAATCTAATTTTTGAAATTGACTTTAAATTTGATGTAATAAATAAATTTTTGGTATTTTTTAAACCTATTTTTTTAAGTCCAATTTCAATATCTTTTGAAATTATTTTTTTTAATTTAAATTTATTTTTTTTCATTTTTATTTAAAAAATATTTTGCCGCAAGGTATTGATGTGGAGGTATAAATCTTTTTTCTGATAAAGAAAAACTTTTTTTTGATTTCTTTGTATTTATATATGTATTCATAATTTTTTTTGCAAATTTTATTTTATATTCTTTATCTGTAGAAATTTTTTTTATAATTAATTTATCTCCAAAGATATAAGATTTATTGAAAAATCTTTTATCATAATTAACTAGAGTTAATGATAAATCTAAATCAATAAATTTACTTTTTATATATGATATACTTTTATAAAATAATTTAGGATTATTTATAATTGGAAAAGGTGTTTGAATAAACTTTTTTTTATATTTTATGCAAGCATTAATAATTTCAAAAACCATATCCCAATACTCTTTATGATAAGGTTCTGGAAAAGGCCAAATTCTTTTACTAAGGCAATAATCAAAATGACCATAATGTACCGCACAAATTAATTTTTTTTTATCCATAGATAAAATATTGTCAACGTTTAGAAAGCCCTTTTTTGATTCTATCATTGGAATTAACTTAATTTTTTTATTTTCTAAATCTAATAATTTATTAATTATTTTAAGATCATCATATTTTTCAATTTTAGGAACAAATATTCCTTTTACTTTAAAACCTTTGTTCAAGTTTTTTTTTAAACAAATTAAGTCTTCCTTAAAAAATTTACTTTTTAAACCATTGATTCTCAAATAAATGTTTGGGTATTTGACATTTAGAGAATTTAAATATTTAAATCCATCGCGACATTTAGATTTAAGAATTAGTGTATTTTTAGGACTGAAAATGTCTTTGGAGCTATCCTCAAAATCTAAAATTATAGATATCTTTTTTTTAGTTATATTTTTTATTATTTTTGATAATCCTTTATATCTAACAAGAGAAAGGTATTGAAATATATCAATTTCATTAGACATTTTTAATTATTAAACATTATCATTATTACTCATTAATGAAGTTTAACATTCTTTTTTTAGAAAATACTTTGACAGGTAGTTTCCAAAAAATGTTTTGATTATTACCTTTTTTTCTCTCTTTCAATTTATAATTGTCATCGTATGTTGGAAAATCATAAACTGCATAAAAATATTTTCTTTCTTTATCTCCTAAAAATTCAGTTACAGAGTGATAAGAATCTGGTGTATTTAGACTAATTACACAAGAATTTGGACTAGGTAAAATTTTTTTTGAAATATTGATATTTTTTCTTGGTGGAAAGACATCATAAATTTCCTTTTTCTTTGTTGACCAGAGACACAAATTTCCACCATAATTTTTTTGAATTTGAGGATAATACAAGAAAGTAATCTTATGCTCTCTTCTATCTAAATGTGCACTTTTTTTATATCTTTTTATGCACGAAGAAAGTGAACAAGAAAATGTAGTTTTTGAAGAAATATATTTTTTTCTTATATGTTTATTAAATTCTTTATTAAATTTCTTATTAACTGATTTTTCTATTTTCTTAAAAATTAAAATAACTTCTTTAAAATATTTATTTTTTGAATTAATTTTTTTAAAAAAATTAGATTCATAAAATATTGATTTTTTTGTTCCAGACTTACTTTGTGTAAATATATTTTCACCTTTTAAATCATGATAATTGGGTAGAGAAGCAGTAAATTTTAAAAAGAGTTCTTTTGGTATAAAGTCCTTTATTATTATGTGAGGAAAAGGTTTTAATTCTAATTTAGAATTTTCAATTTTATGAATTGTTTTATTTAAATTGTTTATTGTCACTTTTATATTTTTAGTTATCTTTAACTCAATCTTTTTTCTAGCATAAGTATTCGCTTTTCATCTTCATCCTTGATGCGGTGATAATATCTTCTTTTGCTCTTGAGCCATAAAAGCTCAAATTTAACTCCAAGTTTTATACCTTCCTGAATAGTTTTAACCCCATCTTTGTGATATACTAATTTTCTCGTTTCATATTTATCAATCAATTTGTCTTTCAAAAGTTCTTTTATAAAATCAGTAGAGTCTGTAGAAATAGCTCCACCTAAAGCTGTATTCAATTTTTTATTTTTAGCTTTTGTGAAAATTATCTTACAATAATCCATCATCTCTTTGCTATTTGTAAAGCTTCTGTCAGCTTCTAAAGAACCGGCAAAATCCACTCTACCTACTGTAAGACTGTTTAAAATATTTATATTTTTTAAAGAAAGGATTTTGTCTAAATTTTCATAAGCTGTTATCGTCTCGATGTTAATTGCAAATTCTATATCTTTTCTATTGTCCTTGGGTATAAAGGTGTTGATAGCATTTAAAAATTTATTTGCTGCAAATGCTGTTTCCGCCATAGGAGCTATTATTCCTTTAACACCCAAAGCTAAAGCATTATAAATATCAGTTATCGCTTCTACACCACCTATTTTTAGAATAATTGGTATATCAAGTTTTTCCGTAATATCTTTTAATCTCATTAATTCTGTTTGTCTGCTTCCTTCATTTTCATACTCAGCTTTAATTTCAAAAACACCATACTTATCTTTAAGTGTTTTTAAAACTTCTAAAATTTCATATTCAAGGATATTCATAAACAATTATTCTATAAGCTTTTTAAATATTTAAATACTCTTTTCTTTTCTTTTTAAATTTTTTTTTATTAGATAAGTTGTTTTTAATTAAATACTCTAGATATTCAAAATCTTTTTGGTTATTTAAGTCTAATGTTTCAAAATCATCAACTTCAAAAAAGTAAGGTTTTTTACCTATTCTACACTTAAATTTTTTCAATGCCTTATTTTTAATTCCATATAGAGCAGTAGTTTCAAAAATAATTGGATTTAGATCCTGACTTCTTGGTAATTGTCTTGGAATGTAATTTATAGGTTTTTTTTTATACCAAAAAAAAGTTTGTTCTGTTTTTGTAGTAAAAATAGAGTCATAATTTGATGTAGTTTTTAAAAATTTAATACAATTGTTAATAGTTTGAATTTTTAAAAGGGGAGAAGTAACTAATATTTGAAAATAATAATCAGCTTCTATTATTTTTTTATGATAATTTATTAGATGGTTTCCGTTTGCCTTATCTGATGCAAGAAAAGGTTTTCTATCTATAAATTTAATTTCATTTTTAATACAAAATTTTCTTATTTCTTTGCTATCTGAGTCTACGTAAATTTCATCAAAATTACATTTTTTTAACTTATTTAGAGTTATTTGATAAAGAGGAACTCCACATATTTTTTTAAAGTTTTTATGTTTAACTCTTTTACTATTTTTTTTTATTGGAATAATTGCAACTGTTTTGTTTTTATTGGACATATTTTAGGTAATCTTTTAATAAGTTTTTAACAATATTTTGATTGTTTATTTTTTTAACAAACATCCTTCCTACTCCTTTTGATAAAATAAGTCTAAAACTATTACCAACATTCTTCTTATCTTTTTTTAAAATATTCACGAAATTTATACTATTTAATTTGGAAATTTCATTTAAATTAACAATTTTACGTATAATTTTTTCAATTTCTTTAAATTTTTTATAATTCATAAGATTTAATTTGAAAGAAAAAAAGTTCGCAATATTGATGCCATGAGCCACTGCTAGTCCATGTGGAATTTTATAATTTGTAAGTTTTTCAATAGAATGTCCAAATGAATGTCCATAATTTAAAATAAGTCTTTTTCCCGTATCTAGTTCATCCTTTTCAATAAATTTTTTTTTAATTAAAAGTGATTTAAAAGTTAGCTTTTGAAGTATTATATTTCTGTTTTTATTACTTTCCTTTAAAAATTTTTCAAAATTTAAAACATAAAATCTCCAGTCTTTTGAATTTGAGACTAAAAAATAATGTGCTAGCTCTCCAAGACCTGAATAAATATCTTTTTTTTTTAAAAATTTTAAAAAATCAGTAAAAATGAAAATTTTTGATGGAGGATAAAAATTGCCCAATTGATTTTTTGCTTCTGCAAAATTAATTGAAGTTTTGGCTCCGATACAGCTATCTCCTTGTGATAATAGAGTTGATGGATAAAAATTCCATTGAATTCCTCTAAACAAAATTGAAGAGATAAATCCAGCTATATCTTGTACAATTCCTCCACCAATAGCAATTATGATAGAATTTTTTCTTACTTTTAAGTTTATTAATTTTTTTATTATTTTTCCTATTTCATAATAATTTTTTAATTTTTCCGAAGTATCTAAAATTATTAATTTCCCTTTAATATTTTTTTTTAAGATTTTTTTATAAACATTTTTGTCAATTAAATAAAAATTATTTTCACTTTTTTTAAAAGAAAGTTTATTAATATTTTCAACTGTGTAATTTCCAAATTTTGATTTAATAGTTATTTTCATAACTAGTAACTAGTATAACCACCATCAATTATAATATTTTGACCCGTAATGTAGTTATTATAATTGCTGCAAAGAAAAACACATAAGTTAGCTAACGATTCAGGATTTCCTAATTTTTTTAAGGGTATTTTTAATTTCACTTTTTTCATACCATCTTTTTTAAGAATTTTTCTTGTCAATTTAGTATTAAAAACCCCAGGTGAAATTGAATTAACTAGTACATTAAATTTTGCAAGATCAAGAGCAGAAGATTTTGTTAATCCATTTAAACCAAATTTGGTTATTGAATATAATGATCTTTTTTCTTTTCCAACAGTACCATATATCGAAGAGATATTTATTATCTTGCCAGATTTATTTTTTTTCATTTTTGCTGCTACAATAGAAGTTAGCCAGGTTGGACCAATTAAGTTTATATTAGTTATATTTAAAAGATTTTTTTTTTTTATATTATAAATTGAGTCTAAAATATTTATTCCAGCATTATTAATAAGATAATCTATTTTTTTTATATTTCTTATTTTTTTTTCAAAATCATTAATGGAATTTTCATTTTTAAAATCTAAGTAAAAAATTTTTATTTTTTTCGAATTTTTTTCTTTACTTTTATTTGTTGTAGTAATTATTACATTGCACCCTAACTCTATGAATTTTTTTACTATAACTTTTCCAAAATCGCCTAGCCCACCAGTTATTAGTAATGTTTTATTTTTAAGATTAAATTTCATTTAAATGATACTATATAAATAAATCTTTTAAAAAATAAATATACAATATAAAATATATATAAACATAATTTTTAATAAACTTTATAAAATTCAATAAAAATATGAAAAAGATATTCAAAATTATAATTAGTGGACCCAGAACTTCAGGTAAAACAACTTTACTTCATTTACTAGATGGAGGTAAAAATCTAGTAAATTATAATCATGATAAATTTTTACAGCTATATGATAAATTATTTATAGAAGATTATAGAGAAGAATACCGTGCCGACTTAATTAGAAAAAAAAGTGTTGTTGTAAAATCAAGAAATTTGAATAAAAAAAAATATTTAAATATTCATATATTAAAAAGAAAGCTTTATGAAATTGGCTATAGTTGGCTAGAAAGTGAGTCTTTTTATAATGAAGCTCCTGCTCATTTCTCATTACAAACTTTTCATCAAGCAAAAAAACACAATTTTATTTTTGACTTTGAAAGCTTTGATAAAAAAATTAAGAACGATATTTTTAAATCATCCCAAAAATATTTTTTTTTTGAGGAAATAGTTGACATATACTTTTTATCATACTTAAAAAATTGGAAAAATAAAAAAAGAAGTAAGGTTCAAAATATTATTTTTAAGTCTCCTAATGAAATAAACAGTATTGAAAATGCTTTGTATGAACTTGTAGAAAATAAATGTATTTACATCAAAAGAGATATATTGGGCTTAACTAAAAGTCGAGCATTAGATTTAAATTTGAGGAATAAAATTAATATTGCTTACTATTTTGAAAGAATTTTATTTTCAAAATATATAGAAAATTTAAAAAAAAATTATGAAAGAATTGATAATATTCAACAAAAATTTAAAAAAAAATTATACATCACGTCTTTAGAAAAACTTGTTTTTGAAACAAAAAATGAGATGAAAAAAATTATTAAGTTTTTAAATTTAAAAAATAAATCGGATTACTTTTATCCATCTTATAATGGAATTAAATCTGAGAAGGATCATATAGAAAAAATAAACGATGATGAAATATTTATCCCAGAAAAACTAATGAATCTTTTTAAACTTAGAGTTGAAGGATTATCTTATTATATTCAAAATCCCTCTAAATTTTCACTTATAAATTTATTTAAATATTTATATATAAGAGTAAAAAATTTTTTTTAATTTGATTGATAAAAATCTAATTGTAATCTGTTCCATTTTCCTAAACAAGGGGCATCCAGGTAGAATAAATGTTGATCATTTTTTTTATCATAATCGTGTAACCAATTTCTTTTAAAATTTTCTTTTAAAAACTGAGCATTAGCAGATCTACCGTCCGTGATAATTATGGTCCCAGGGGTTAGAAAATATTCAAATTTTATAATATCCCCTACCATTGGCATTAAGTCTTTATGATCAGTTGTAAAATTATTAATTCTATTTTTGACAGAAAATAAATTTGGTCCATCTAAATATATTAAGTCTGGGTTACATAGTGGAATTTTTTTATATTGAGTGCAGTATCTATCATTAATTTTATCCATATAAACATCTGAATAAAACCAATTTATTTTTGATGAAAATTTTTTTTTATCTAAACTTTTTTTAAAAAAACTAATTCTTTTTTTTGTTTGAGATAAAAATTTTTTTTTATTTTCTAAAACGAATAATTCAAAAGGAGTGTTTCTTCTCAAATTTTTGATTTCCATACTATATTTCATCTTATTAACTGATAAAGCTAAATTAAAAATTAGAGTAGACCATCCAGAACCAAATTCGAGAATTGTAGTTCGCTTGTTTAAAATAACAAAATTATATAATCTATATAAATCTGACAAAATAGGAGGATATGATGGTAAATTATTTGAAACTATTTCATTAACACTTAAAGGTTTAGATGACTTAGATAATTTCACTAATTGGCCTAGTTTATTGGCTATAAAAAACTTCTCAATTTTTTGTTGATTAACTTTAGCAGGAATTTTTATTTTTTTTAAAATTTTATTCATTACTAACCATTTGTCAGTTATAAAATTCTAATCTATATACATTATTATATATCTTTACAATAAAATGTTTGCACATAATATTTATCATGGAAGACAGAAATATAATGAAAAAAATAAAATTATATTAGTTGTTATTAGAAAACAGCCAGGTGAGATTGATTGGGTGTTACCTATATTAAATAATCTAAAAAAAAGCTTTAATGTAATTTTGATTTTTGAAAAAAATATAGCTTTACAACTTCTTAAACAAAACAAAATTTTATATGAGTTATTTTTAGATTCAATTTGTTGCTATGTAGTTAATTCTTCGACAAAATGTTTTTTTCTTAGAGTATTACTGAAAATATTTCAAAAGATTAAGATAAATAAATTTATTAATATTTTTCAAAACAAAATTTATAGAAGTTATTACGATACTAACGAATTAATTAAAGAAATAAAAAATATTTTGCCTAAATTTAATTCTAGTAATATTAAATTATTAATGCAAGATTTTACTGATAATAGTCCATGGATTAAAAAGTTTAGTGAATCTAATCAAAAAAATAAAATAATTTCTTATCCTCATACTACAAATATATTTTCATCAAAAAAAAAATTTTTTAAAATTAAAAATTACAAAAATAATAAAAACTTTTTATTTTTAAACTCTCATGGTGATTATTTTTATTTCAAAAATAAGTTTAAATATTATAATACATTTATATGTGGTTATCCAAAATATCAAATTTCTTGGTTAAAAAAAATAGAAAAAAAAAATAAAATCATAAATAAAAAAAAATCAAAAAAAATAATTTTTGTTTCATATAAAGGTTTTGATAATTTAAAATATTTTAAAGAAGAATATATTAATCAAGTTAACTCGCTTTTTGAATTTGCCAAAAAAAATAAAAAATGTAGATTAATTTTTAAATTTCATCCTAATGCACAAGAAGAAAAAGTTTTTTTAAAAATTGCAAATCAATATTCTTCTTCCCTATGGAGTATTACAAAAGAGCATCTTCACATTTTATCTTTGCAATCTGACGCATTTGTTTCTTTTTTTTCTAATGCATCAACATTAGATTCTTTAGCTAGCAATAATCCTCCAATAGAGCTCTGGAACATATCGTTAAATAAAAATCAAAAGTCATTATATTCTAAACTTAATATTTGTTTTAGTTGTAATAATAAAGATATGTTATTTAAAAATTTAAATTATTTATTGTTTAAAAAGTTTAAAAATAATAAGGAAAAAAAAATTTTTAAAAATTTTAAAAAAGTTTTAAAGCCATATCAGTCAATAAAATTTACTACTAATTTAATTAATAAAATTTCTAATTAGTTTATATTATTCAATAATAATTCAGAAACTTTTAAATCTTTTTTTGTTTTAGCTCTGTGTGCAGAAATATCATCTAAAATTAAATGTCCAATTTTTCTATTTCTTGTGTAATTAAATAAACATTTTTTTGTAAACAAGTGAAGACTTCCAATTTGTCTATAAACTTCTTCTCTTTCTAAAGTAAGATTAGCTGATTTTTTGAATGATTTTAGCCCTTTGCCATCGTGATAAAAAAAATTGTCATTTTCTTTTTTCACAGCCAGAACTTCGTCAGTATTAAATATATTCATGATATTTATTGCACTCTCAAAGTTTTGTGAGTTTAGTAATGGGTGATCAACATTTATTTTTAAAATTGAATCAATTTTGAATTTATTTTTTATTTTATTTACAATTGCTACAAGAGTTTTGTAAACAGGAACATTATAACCAGCTAAATCATTTTCTCTTTTAATTATTATGATTTTGTTTTTATAATTCGTTTTAATATACTTTATAATTTTTTTGTCAGGAGTTGTTACAATTATTTTTTTAATTTTTTGTGTTATAGAAAGCTCCTTTATTAATCTTGACAATACTGTTTTTGATTTAATTTTTTTTAATGCAATTGAGTCTTCATTATCTCCTCTAATTGGAATAATACAAATTGTATTTTTTATTTTTATTTTATTTTTTACATTTGTTTCAAAGATTTTATCTCTAGATTTAAATAATTTTCTTGTATTATAAGTCAAATTACTTCCGTGCTGTCTATAATAGAACAGTGGTAAGTTAACATTCTTTACTTTATATTTTTGTATTAATCGGATCCATAAATCAACACCATCTTGACTTTTAAATTTTTCATTATAGCCACCCATTAATTTCAAACAATTGGTATTAATTAAACTGCAAGCCCCATGGGCTGGCTGATCAAGAAGTCTTACTTTTTTGAAATCATGTCTTAAAAATTGTCCTTGTATAACACCTTTACTATTGACTAGAAAATAGTTACAAAAAATCATTCCAATTTTTGGATCTTTTTTAATTTGGTTTACCATAACTTGTAGAAAGTTTTCATCCAACCAATCGTCTGCATCTAGGCGAGTTATATAATCTCCTTTAGATAGCTTTAGTGCAATATTATTAGAAAAATTTAGTCCTTTATTTTTTTGAAATATAATTTTTATATTTTTATAATTTTTATATTTATTAAGAATATTTCTTGAGTCATCAGTTGAGCCATCATCTATTATGATTAATTCAAAATTTGTATATGTTTGGTTAAAAACACTTTTAATAGAATCTTTTAAAAATCTTCCATAATTATAGTTAGTTATATAAATTGTAATTAATGGGTTAAATTTGATATCTTTCTTTATCATAAATATTTTAAATATTATTTAAATTTAAAGACGTGTCATACTCTGACTCTTTTTTTTTTTTATTTTTTATATTTTTATTAGATTTAAATTTAGAATAAAATTTAATAATATCATCCATATTATAATTAAATTCTTTTTTGGTATTTTTCATTTTTAGAAGAAATTTTTTTACATATTTATAATCAGATTTGTAATCAATAGTTAATCTTAAATTTGACCTATGTTTTAAAAAAACTGGAGCCGATCCATATTTAAAGTATAACTTATTATTTTTTATATAATTTGTTAGATATTCTGTGCCTTCTAAATCATTTCCAGTTTTAAAGATCAATTCTAATGTTTTTCTATCAAATATCTCTGTTTCAGTGCCTGAGGGTAAACCTTTATGATCAACATAATCTAAATTATTTTCTAGAAGATAATTTATTGCTAAGCTCATATAATCAAGATCTATTAAAATATCATCTCCAGTGACTCTAACTACTATATTGTGATTATATTTTTTTATCCCTTTAATTACTCTTTCAAGTACATTTTTCACTGGTCCTCTAAAAACATCAATTGAGCACTTTTTTCCCAATTTCTCTATTTTATCATCACTTGTTTCTTTAGTTGTGCATAATAAAATTTTATTTTCCTTCTTGGTTTTTTTTAATCTTATAAGCAAATGTTCAATCAATGATTTATCTGTAATTTTTAAAAGTGCTTTTCCAGGTAATCTTTTTGATTTAGATCTTGCAACTACAACAATAATTATCTTATTAAGGAAATATTTTTTTTTTAAAATTGTATTTTTTGATAAATTTGTAATTAATTTTCTATTTTTTAAATAGTTAATATCTAATGGTTCATTACAATTTGTTTCGGCTCTTTTATATTCTACATCTACTTCGTTTACATACTGTCCTTTTTTTTTGAATTTTTTTAATATTAACATTTTTTTTGTAGTTTTTCGGTAGTTGTATTCTTTTTCTGATAAGTCATTTTTTGAATTTGATAAACTTTTTTGAGTATTTTTGATTATTTTAATAAAATTTCTTAATTCTTTTGACTCTAAAGAGGAATAATAATCAACACCTTTTTTTTTCCTATTAAAAGTTATATGTTTTTCAAAATAGGTAACACCATACCCAAGAGCAACAAGACAAACATATAAATTATATTTATCTTCTCCTGAGATATGGTCTTGAAAACCATATTCCACTTTATCTCCAAATTCTATTTTAAATTTTTTTATCCTATTTAGATCAGTATCTTCTATTTTTGTTGGATAACTTTGAAACCCATGTAATAAAATTATTTTTTTTTTTTTTTTTAAAAGTATATTTAAAGCATAATATATCTCTGTCAATTTAGCTCCACCGCATGATAAAAAAATTTTTTTGTTTTGTTTTGAAATTTTATTTAATAATTTTTTATTTGAAATATCAGATGAATGAATTTTATATCCATCTACATTAAGTGATTTAGCAACTTCAAAAGCTTTTTCACCTAAAATATCACAGTAGATTTTAATCCCAAATTTTTTTGTTTTTTTTATTATTTTTTTCCACTGATTTGTAGAAAATGATTGTTTCTTAAAATGATTATATCTGGAGTGGTCCTTTGCAATAAAATCATCAGCAAAATAGATTTGAAATTTTACTGCATCTGCTCCAGCAACTTTTGCTGACTTTGCAAGTTGTATTGCAGTTTTAGAATTACCTTGATGAGCATTGGCAATCTCAGCAATGATTTCAGGCATTTAATTAATTTTTTCCCACTTATAGGTTTCTTTAAAAGGGCATGCTTTACAAATCTTTACTTCTTCTAGAGAGCCTTCTGAATGTTTAGTTCTGACATGATTAATTTCTTTACCAAACCAGATATCATTAATTGTTTCAATTTTTTTTTTTGGTTTGTTAAAAATTTTAGGTAATTCAAGATTCATTAGTTCGAATCCTTTTTTATTTAAATCCGCCTTTTCTTTAATTTTTTTATAATCTTTTTCTCCAGTTTTTAAAGCTAATTCATCTACATATCCCACCGGATGCATACTTCCCCAGTCATAGCAACACATGCTGACTCTTCCATCATAAGTAATAAGCATTCGTTGATAAGGTTGTTCACATGGAAGTCTTCCATTTGAAACAAAAATATTTCCATCCGAGTCTTTCATAACTTCCGAGTCTGGGTTTATTTTTTTTTTCTTTAATAAATTTTCAACTTTTTTGTCATGTGGACATGTTTTTTTAATATATTCTTCACCAATATCTGATATTTTTCCTCCTCTTTCTGTGTACTGCTTAATAGATACATCATCGACAATTTCTTTAAATAGAGAAAAATACTCTTTTTGTTCTTTATAAGTATCATCAGTTAAAACCATTTGAATTTTTGTTCTTGGAAATGAAGAATTCATTTTTTTTCTTATATTACTAAAATTTTTTATATTATTATAAACTTCTTCAAAATTATTTTTTTTAAATCTTCCAGGTCTCATTTTTTCATAACTTTTTTTTGTTCCACCATCAAAAGAATAAATTAACAAATCCAATCCTGAATTAATTATCTTTTTTGACATTTTTTCATCTAATTTTGTAGCATTAGTGTTTATAATAGTTTCTAAAACACCTTTTTGTTTTGCATAATCTATTATTTCTGGAAGAAAAGGATTAAGCAAAGGTTCACCTCTCCAATTAAATTTCATCGAAGGAACATTAAGCTTAGATGCTTGGTCTATTAATTTAAATGCAAGTTTTTTAGACATTACTTTATCTGGTGTAGAAATAAATTGTCTATAACAATGAGGGCAAGCTAAATCACATACTGCTGCAACTTCGATATCTATACATAAAGGTTTAAGTTTAATTTCATTAAATTTTTTACCAGTTGCATGATTTTTAATAGCGGTTTTAGGGTTATCTCTCCATTTATATCTGTAGGATTTATATTCTTCTTTTAATTTATCTAATAGATCTATTTTTTTATTTTCACTTTTTTGTGATAAATAATAGAAAGTTTTATTTTCTTTCATATTTTTAAGCATCCAAGATACTCTTAAATCTTCTTCTGAACCTTTAAGATTTTTAATTGCAAACTTTCTTGATTCTGAACTCATAATTAATAAATTATTATAATTGTAATTTAAATTCCCATATTTATTTTTTTATAAATATCTCTACCAATATTAACCATTTGCCTAAACTCTTCAGGCGTTGCTGATAACGAATGATCTCTTATGGTAGTGTTAGATTTTTCTAGAGTAAAATGTTTTTCAATAATTTTCGCTCCTCTACTAATTGCAAGTAAAGAAGTTTCTATTCCTATAGAATGATCACTATAACCATAAAAATAAGATTTATTAAAATTTTTTGGTAGATTTTTTAAATCTTTTGGATGACATGGATATTTTGATACGCACCATAGATAAAAAATATTTTTGTTTTTTGGAAATGGGGGTTTATTTTTATCCCACATTCCTAGGGAAATTATCGTTTCTTTTCTTTTTTTTAAAATTTTTTTAACAAGATGCATATCATATTTAACAGTTCTTGAAGCTATTTTAAATTTTTTAAAATTAAAGGGTTTTACTAATTCCCATGCTTTATCTGAAATAATTGAAAATAATAATTCAATTTCAAAATATTTTGACCATTCAATAAGTTGGGATATTCTTTTTCTATCGAATTGATTTATTTCATTTGGTTTATCTCTCCAACCTAATTGAAATTTTACTATATCGGCACCTGCAAATTTAGCTTGTTTAATAAGTTCAAAGCATAAATCAAAATTTCCATTATGATTGAGACCTATCTCAGCTATAAAAACTAGTTCTTTTTTCATAATCAAAAATTTATTATTTATTAATTAACAAAAAAGGCAATAAAATGTTTTAATTATTATTTGAAAATTAGACCTTTTACATATAGTAAATAATCGAAATTGTCATATGAATATTAAGCCCTGCGTTATTGGATTAGGTTATGTTGGATTACCAGTTTTAATCAATTTAAGCAAAAAATTTAAAACATTTGGTTTTGATATAAATAAAAAAAGGGTTATTGACCTATCAAGAGGACTAGACTCTACAAAAGAATTTAAAAAAAAAGAACTTTCCCTAATAAATAAAAAAAATTTAACTCATTCAATTAAAGATATTAGAGAGTGTAATATTTTTATAGTATGCGTTCCAACACCAATAAATATTAAAAAAAAACCAGATTTATCACCACTTATTTCTGCTTGTAAAATGCTTTCAAAAATTCTGAAAAAAAAAGATATTATAATTTTTGAATCAACGGTTTATCCTGGAACAACAAAAGATGTTTGTATTCCATTATTAGAAAAATATTCGAGATTAAAATTAAAAAAAAAAGAATTTTCAGTTTGTTATAGTCCTGAGAGAGTTAATCCTGGAGATAGAAAACATTCGCTAAATAAGATTAATAAAATTATTGCAGTTCCTAATAATGAAATTTTAAGTATAGTAAAAAAAGTTTATAACAATTTGTCTAAAAAATTAATTATTAGTAAAAATATAGAAGAAGCAGAAACATCAAAAGTAATTGAAAATATTCAACGAGATTTAAACATTTCTTTGATGAATGAAGTTTATATATTTTGTGAAGAACTAAATATAAACTTTGATAATGTTTATAAGTTAGCATCTACAAAATGGAATTTTGGAAAATATAGACCTGGATTAGTTGGAGGTCATTGCCTGCCAGTTGATCCATATTACTTTTCTTATATTGCAAATAAACATAATATTAAAACAAGTGTAACTTTAGCAGGTAGAGGCATTAATGAATATATGAGAAGATACATTATTAAAAAAATTAAAATAAATTTAAGAAAAAATAGTTTTAATTTTAAAAAAGATAATATTTATTTTGCTGGTCTAACTTATAAAAAAAATGTTTCAGATCTACGAAATTCTCAAGCTTTTAAAATTTTTTCTTATTTTAGAAATTATAATAATAGAGTATTTGGAATAGATCCATATATTGATAAAAATCTTAAAATTGGGATAGCAGATTTAAATTATATTAAAAAAAAGAATATAGGATGTGTTATTGTACTTGTTAAACATGATGAATTTAATAATTTATCAAATAAACTAAAAAAAAATATTAAAATATTAAGCTTTTTTGATTAAAAAATTAATTTTTAAAAGTTAGATGATCAAATTATTTAAAATTTTAAATAGAAATCAAAAAAATAGACTTTTGATTATTTTTATCTCAATGACATTAGTTTCAATTTTTGAAACTTTTAGCATAGGATCGTTGTTGCCACTATTAAACTCAGTGTTTACCAATTCTTTTGATGATACATTTTTTTCTAAATATATAAGCTTTTTAGAAGGTAAATTTAGCAATAACTATATTCATATAAGTTTATTAATTATTTTAATAACTTTTTGTTTAAAAAATTTATTAATTTTTGCTCATACAAAATTTGTCTCTTCTTTTATGTTTTATTTATCTCTTGATCTACAAAGAAAAACTTTCGAAAGTTATATAAATAAAAAATATATAGAAATAAAAGATGAAGATAGTTCAAAAATTTTAAGAGATATTGACCAAGAAAGCAAAATGCTATCTAGCACTTTTGTATCTCCCATGCTAACTCTTCTCTTAAATTTAACAACAGTACTTTTTATTTTATTTTTTTTATTAATTTACAACTTTAAAATTACACTAGTTATAACTTTGATTTTAGGGCTATTTTTAATTATTTTTAATTATTTCTTTAAAAAAAAATTAGAAACTCTAGGTCAACTAAGACAAAATTCAGCTAAAGATTTAATCAAAACTATAAAAGAAACATTTAATGGATTTAAAGAATTAAAAATTTATAACAAGCTGGACCTTTTCATGCATAACTTTAGAAAAAAATCCATTAAGCTTGCTAGTATTGGAATTACTAGATCAGTTATCTCTGTTGCACCAAAATTGATTAGTGAATTAATAATAATATTAATAATAGTTATTGCAATTTTTTTGTCTACTCAATCAGGCTCAAGTATAAATAAATCTTTAGCAGTTATCTCAGTCTATGCAATTGCAGGATTTAGATTATTGCCATCATTTATTTCCCTAATTTTAAATTATCAAAAAATGAATTTTTCTAATGCGGTTATTAACTTAATGTTTGAATTATTAGATCACAAATCTCAAAAAAGTGAAAAACATGATATTAAAAAAATTAATTTTACAAATCAAATTGAATTTAAAAATGTAGATTTTAATTTTAAAGATAAAATAGTATTTAAAAATTTAAATATAAGAATACTAAAAAATTCTTTTATTGGAATTAAAGGATTAAGTGGTTCAGGTAAGTCAACTTTTGTTGATTTACTAACTGGTATTTTGAAACCCAAATCAGGAAAAATTTTAATTGATAGTCATGAGATCCACGATTATAACTCGCGGATAGATTTATTCAGTTATGTACAACAAAAAGTACATATTTTTGATGCTAATATAATAAAAAATATTTCTTTTAAAGATGAGATAAATAAGGATGAGACTAAAAAATTATTTGAAATAATTAAATTTTGTGAATTAAGTAATTTTATTGAAAATTTACCTAACAATATAGAAACAGATCTTCAAGAATTTGGACGTAATTTATCTGGTGGACAAGCTCAAAGAATTGGTTTAGCTAGAGCCTTGTATAAAAACTCAGAAATAATAGTAATTGATGAAGGACTAAATAATTTAGACGAGGTTACTAAAAATCTTATTTTAGACAAATTTATTGAGTTAAAAGAAACTAGAACTATAGTTTATGTTTCACATGACTCAAAAGACTTAGAGAAATGTGACAGTGTAATAAGTATATAAATTATGAAAAAAAAAAATTATTTTATAACTGGTGGAACAGGATCTTTTGCAGGCATGTTCATCGAAGATTTATTAAAAAAAAAATTAGCAAAAAAAATAATTGTATTTAGTAGAGATGAATATAAACAGCTTATCTTAAAAAACCAAAAGTATATAAAAAAAAATTTAAAAATTTTTAGATTTTATTTAGGAGATGTAAGAGATGCTCAAAGATTAGAATGGGCTATGCATGATGATATAGATGTTGTGGTTCATGCCGCTGCACTTAAACAAGTGCCCGCGACTGAATATAATCCTTTCGAGACAGTGAAAACAAATATAATTGGAACTCAGAATTTAGTGGAATCATGTATAAAAAAAAATATTGATAAAACAATACTTATAAGTACTGACAAAGCAGTTTCTCCAATTAATCTATATGGAGCGACAAAACTTACAGCAGAAAAATTAATTATATCAGCAAATGTATTTAAGGGTAGAAGAAGTTGCAAGTTTAGCGTTATAAGGTACGGAAATGTAATGGGTAGTAGAGGATCAGTAATACCAATTCTTATAGATCAAAATAAAAATAAAAACTTAGCATTTACTATTACAGATAAAAGAATGACCAGATTTAATATTGCTCTTGGAGAAGCAAGTAATTTTGTTCTTAATTGTGTTAACAAAATGAAAGGTGGAGAAGTGTTTATACCAAAACTTCCATCATATGACATTATTACTTTAGCTAAATCAATAAATATAAATAAAAAAATTAAATTTATTGGAATTAGACCTGGAGAAAAGTTACATGAAGAACTAATAACTTCTGCAGATTATAATAATTGCATTGAACATAAAAATTCTTACGAAATTTTACCTTTAAAAATTAACATAAGAAATAAAAAAAAATCTAAAGAAGTTTTAAAATCTTATAATAGTTTAGAAAATAAAAATTATTTATCTATACCTAAATTGAAAAAATTAATAAAAAAAGAATTAAAAAATTTTGATATTTAGATGAAAATTTTTATTACAGGTGTGGCGGGGTTTATTGGATATAATTTAGCTTTCGAATGCTTAAAAGATTCAAAAAATAAAGTTTATGGAATTGATTCTTATGATGACTATTATTCAGTCAATTTAAAGAAAAAAAGAATTAAAAATTTAAAAAAAAATAAAAATTTTTTTTTTTCCAAAACAGATATTTGTGATTATAAAAAATTTGAAAATTTTGTTATTGATAGGAAATTTGATATTGCAATAAATCTTGCTGCTCAAGCTGGTGTAAGGTATTCACTTGTAAACCCAAAAAAATATTTAAAAGTAAATATATTAGGTTTTTTAAATTTTTTAAAATTATTAACTGGAAAGAGAGCAAAAAAAATTTTTTATGCGTCATCCAGCTCTGTTTATGGAGAAAATACAAATTTTCCTTTAAAGGAGACAGAAAAGTTAAATCCAAAAAATGTTTATGGAATAACAAAAAAAATGAATGAAATTATTGCCCAGTATTATCAAAAAAAAAATAAAACAAGTATCATTGGTCTTAGATTTTTTACTGTGTATGGAGAATGGGGTAGGCCAGATATGTTTTTTTTAAAATTATTTAAATCTTTAAAATCAAATGATGTTATGTATGTAAATAACTTTGGAAATCACGATAGAGATTTTACTTACATCAAGGACGTTGTTCATATTTTAAAATTGATGTTTAAAAAAACATTTAAAAAACATGATGTTTATAATATCTGCTCAAATAATCCAGTTAGTATAAATGATATTATTTTTGAATTTAAAAAAAAATGGAAATTTAAATTGAAATATAGATCAATGGTTAAAGCTGATGTTTTAAAAACACATGGTTCAAATCACAAAATAATAAAATTATGTAAATTTAAAAATTTTACTCCTATTGAAATAGGTATTAAAAGATCACTTGCGTGGTATTTATCTGAAAAAATATATAAAATTAGATAAAAAATGAAAATTCTATATGACCACCAAATTTTTTTAGATCAAACATATGGTGGCCCTTCAAGATATTTTTACAATATTGCGAAAGAAATAGTAAAAAAAGAAAATATATTAATTAACGCTCCATTACATATTAATAAATATTTAAACTATTTGCCTGAAGAAATTGTTTATGGGAAAAATATAAATAGTTTATTTTCTAAAAAAATTCCATATAAACTCCAAATAGTTATAAAAAAATATATAATTAATAAAATTAATATTTTTTTTCTGAATAGAAAAACTAAAGATTTTAAACCTAATTTAATACACAAAACTTATTTTGATAACTATAAAACAAATCTGCCTGTAGTTTTGACTGTATACGATTTAATTCATGAAAAATTTCATGATCTTTATGGAAAGAAATCTGATTTTAGACCTAAAAAATTTGCCATAGAAAGTGCTGACGAAATAATATGTATATCTCAAAATACATTAAAAGATCTTGATTATTACTATAATTTAAAAAATAAAAAAACTAGTGTGATTTATTTGGCTAGTGATCTTAAAGATTTTAATCAATCAAAACTAAAAAATCCTATTAATTCAAATTATTTATTATATGTAGGCAAAAGAAGTGGCTATAAAAATTTTAATAATTTCATAAAAGCTTACTCATTGTCTGAACAATTAAAAAAAGACTTTAAAGTAGTTTGTTTTGGTGGAGGCAAATTTAGAAAAAAGGAAATTACAATGTTTAATGAATTTAAAATAAATTTTGATAAGATTAAATATTTTGAAGGTAATGACTTACTGTTAACTAATTTTTATAAAAATGCTACTGCATTAATATATCCTTCACAATATGAAGGCTTTGGACTGCCTGTTCTAGAGGCAATGTCATTTAATTGTCCAGTGATTTGTAGCAATACAAGTAGCTTGCCCGAAGTTGGAGGCGATGCAGTAGCTTATTTTTCTCCAAATAATATAGAAAATATAAAAAGTACGATATGTGAAATAGTTTATTCTGAAAAAAATAAAAATGATTTATTAGTTAAAGGTAAAAAAAGGTATCAAATGTTTAATTGGAAAAAATGTGCTGATGAAACATTAAATATATATAAAAAGTTAATTTAAAAATTTTTAAAATTTAAAGTATTTTTAAAACCCCCAAGATAATTAGGTAGAATTTTTTTTAAATACCAATAAAACATTGATATAAAGATATTTTTTGAATTGAATCCATTATCTATTTTATATTTTTTTTGGTTTGGATTTAAATTAAAGGCCATTGAGGCACTACTGATATTAGAATTTAAAAATATGAAACTATCACATTTAGATAGCAGAATTGTTTCAATTAATGCTTCTCTTCCTAATTTATACCTATGGTTTAATCTAGGATATACTTTAAATGCATCATTTTTATCAGATCTATAAGCATTTTTAATATACACTAAGTTATTTGGAAATTCTTTTTTAAATTTTTTTAAATAATTTTTTTCTTCAGTTGCTATAAATATTTTTTCTATTTTATCTTTTTGTATTACATATTTAACTAAACTTATCATTTGATTTACTGTTGCAGGCATAGGATGACCTGGGGACTGCTTGTAACTTGTTCCTCTAAAATGCACTCCTAATGTTTTTTTTCCAAAGTTCTTAGTTTCAAATTTTTTGCATAATTTGATAAATTTTTTATTTATTTTTATTTTCTCTGATATAGTTTTATTGAAATCTTTATGGTCCATATTATAAATAAAATGGTGAAAAAATTTATCACAAACTATTATAACTTTATTACTTTTATAAACTTCATTTAGGCTATATTTTGAAACGTTTTCAAAATAATAATTCCATGAATTAAAAGTCTTAAACAATTTTTTTTTTTCATTATAAATAGTTTTAAAGCTTGACATATCTACAATAGGTATAAAATTATTTTTTTTTGCAATTTTCAGATGATTTAATACAAAAACTACATTCGAAAATAAACCAGTACCAGGCGTTCTTTTGATGACATAAAAAACTTTATCTTTGTTGAGCTCACCACAATTTAAAATTTTAGTTTTGTTTAAATTAATATATCCACCTTCCTCTTTTGAAAAAAGAGTTTCGGGTGTTTGAAGAGTTAAATTTTTTTTTATAAATTTTTTTATATTGTTTATCATTAAAAAATATATATATAGGTTGATTTTATAAAATATTAAATATAATTCTTAACAATGAAAACGTCATTAGTTGTAACGACAATAAATAAACCAAATAAAATTTTAAATAAATTAGCTTTTAAATCAAAATTACATAATTGGAATTTTGTAATTATAGGTGATAAAAAAACTCCAAAAAACTTTAAAGTAATTAATGGAAATTTTATTTCATTAAAACAGCAAAAAAAACTTAATTTTAATTTTTCAAAAATTTGCCCAGAAAATAGTTATTCTAGAAAAAACATAGGATATTTAATTTCAATGAAAAAAAGTGATATAATTGTAGAAACTGATGATGATAATTTTCCAAAAGATAGTTTTTTTAAAGAAAGAAAAATTATCCATAAAACTAAAAAAATTGAAGGTTTTAAATGGATAAATATTTACAGTTTGTATTTAAAGAAGAAGGAATTAATCTGGCCTCGAGGTATACCTTTGGATGAAATTAATGATCATATTAAGGTTTCAAATAAACTTAAAAAAGATTCTTTTTTAATTCAACAAGGTTTATGTGATAAAAATCCTGATGTAGATTCAATATATAGAATTATAAATGATAAAATAAATGTTAATTTCAAAAATTTAAAATTTAACCTAAATAAATCTCTATCTACATTTAATAGCCAAAATACAACTTGGTTTAGAGAAGTTTTTGTTCTTATGTATTTACCAGTGACTTGCACGATGCGTTGCACCGATATTTGGAGAAGCATTATTGCTTTAAAAATTATGAATTTAAATAATAAAAAAATATTATTTCATGGGCCAACAATGTCTCAATTTAGAAATCAACATAATTTAATAAAAGATTTTATGGATGAAATTCCAATGTTTGAAAATAATAAATTGATTTATAACGAAATTAATAAATTAAAATTAAAAAAAGGAAAAAAACATTATTCTGATAATATTTATAAATGTTATAAAAAATTAGTAGATCTAAATATTATAGAAAAAAAAGAGCTATTTTATTTGAAGGCATGGATTATTGATTCAAAAAAGGTTACTTCAAATAGTTATTAATTAAATTTAGATACTTAAGATTATTATTTTTTAAATTAAATCTATCTAAGTTTTTATATCCTTTTTTAATCATTTTATTTATTTTTTTATTTTTTTTGTAATTTAAAATCTTATTTTCTAAATCTTTAATTGATCTTGTTTTAAACAAGTAACCATATTTTCCATAATTTAAAATTTCTTTGGGGCCTGTAGGGCAATCAGAGGAAATTATAAATTTCTTTAACGTTTGTGCTTCTAATAATACATTAGGTAAGCCCTCATATATTGAAGTTGATACTAAAACGTCAGAATTATATAAAAATTTATATGGATTTTTTTGAAATCTAATAACTTTAATTTTTTTATGAAGGTTGTTTTCTTGAATAAAATTTATAATCTTAGATTTATTTGTACCATAACCCATTATTAAAAGTTTATACTTAATTTTATTATTTATATTTTTAAAAGCATTCAATAATGTTATGTGGTCTTTTTGATCAGTAAACCTTGCAATATTTATAAATTTAAAATATTTTTTTTTTTGAAAAAAATTAAATATAAATTTTTCTCTAGATTTCTTTTTTATTTCTGTCTTATTTAATGGGTTATAAATAACCTTACAATTTATATTAAACTTTTTATCTAATTGTCTTTTAAATTCATAACTGTTTACAATAATTTCTTTTGCATATTTAAAAAAAAATTTAAAAATAAAATTTTTAATATAACTATTTGACCAACCTGAAGGAGAAGAATTAGATCTTATTATTATATCAAAATTTAAAATTTTAGATAATATTAAACAGTAAATATTTGCTTGAAATGAAAAAATAAGTATATTTTTTTTAGATAAAAATTGTTTAAACAGTAACCATAAACATACAAAGTATTTATAATATTTACTTTCACCTGATGACTTTTTTTTTGAGTAAATAATCTCAATCTTTTTATCAAAGTTATTTGAGAAGGAATTATCATAAGTAATTAACTTAATTTTATTTAGTTTTTTTGAAAAAAAATTTGCAATAATAAATAAATTTTTCTCTACACCACCACCTTCTATTGAGGGCATAAATAAAATTAAATCTTTTTTGATTTTTTTCATAGTAAATTAATACTGTTTTTTTTAGTAAAAAAAGTGTTATCAATAAACTAATATAATTATATAAAACTTTCTCAATGAAAAAGATTAATAAAAAATTCAGTTATTTAGCAATTTTCTTAACAGTAATTTTTTTTATATTAGGCGTCTATCTTATTAGTCAAGATAGCACGAATACATTAACAAAAAAGATTAAAGATAACACACCCTATCAAATCAAAAACTTTTTAAAAAAAACTATATTTTTTATACCAATAAAAAATAGAGAAAATAAAAAACTCAAAGCTGAAAATGAAAAATTAAAAAAAAAAAATAGAAAACTTCATTTTGAAAGTATTAAATTTAAAAATAAGTTAGATTTTGGAAAAGCAAATGAAAAAATTATTAATTCAAAAAATTTTAGATATCAACTTAATGAATTTATTTTACCTTTTTATTCAGATGACGAATTGTTTGATAATGATAAAAAAGGATATTTGGAAATTTATAATAATAAATTATTAGTTTTTTTTGGATCAGGTAAATCAATAATTATTGATATAGATAAATTAAATAATAATATTTTTGAATATAGAGATATAAAAAATAATATTAAGTCTAATAAATATTTTGATACAGAAATAAAATGGGCAGGAGTAAAAGATATTAAAGTAGATAATAATAATTTATATTTATCATTAACCAAAGCTTTAAAAAAGGATTGCTACACAACATCTCTACTAGTTAGCAAAATAGATTTAGATAGTTTTAAATTTAACGAGATAATTTTTGATAATCAGTGCACAAATTCTTTGCTAGGTTTTAGTACTTTCCCATCTTTCAAAAATTTTAATGGGTATCAAAATGGTGGAAGAATTGTAACTGACGAAAAAAATATTTTTTTGACTATAGGAGACTATAATATGTGGGACCAAGTACAGCTAAATAATAGTATTTTTGGAAAAATAATTAAAATAGATAAGTCATCATTTAAAAGTAAGAAAATTTCAAAAGGACATAGAAATCAGCAAGGCATGTATAATTTAGATAATTCAAAAATTATAGTAACTGAACATGGGCCAAAAGGAGGAGATGAAATAAATTTAGTAAATACCAATAGTTCAAAAATCTTAAATTATGGATGGCCAATTTCATCTTATGGAGAGCATTATGACTCAGTTCCATTATCTAAAGAAGTAAGAAAAATAGCTCCTCTAAATAAAAACCATAAAGATTTTGGCTTTGTAGAACCTTTATTTTATTTTAAGGATAGCATTGGAATATCTGAAATAATTAAAAATCATTTTTCTGAGGGTAATAATTTTTTTATTTCATCTTTAAAAAATAAAACAATATACAATATTGAATTTGACTTAAACTTTGAAAATCCAAAAATAACTGATGAAATAATAGTTGGTGAAAGAATAAGAGATATTATTTATGACAAAAAAAATAAAAGATATTTTTTATATTTAGAAGGGACACCTAAATTATCTATATTGCAGAAGCTTACTGTGAATTAATTTTCTTAAAGTGTTTTAAATATTTGTAAATAAAAATAAATAATATTAAAAACTTATTCTGACCATTATCAATTCTAATATTTATTTCTTCAAAGAAATGATCGATAAATTTGATTTTACTTGAATATCCACCTCTTCTAAAAATACCAAAAATTTCATCCTTTCTTGTTCCAATTCCATTCATTTTTTCTTTAACAATCATTCTAAAAAAATAATCATAATCTGATGAATATTTATATTTTAAATTATAAAAACCAATTTTTTTTGCTGAACTTAATTTAATAAAAAATCCTGTAGAATGACTCGAGTAAAATCCCCAGCTCCAATAAATTTTATATGGTTTATAACCATGCAAGATGCCCCAATGTTTTTTTACAGATCCAAAAATAAAATCTTTTTCAGGGAATCTCTTTATGTAATTATTTAAATAAACAAATGTTTCATTAGTAAAAGTGTCATCAGAATTTAGAAAACCTAAATAAGTACCTCTTGCCAGCTGCATTCCATAATTAAACGCATCATAAATACCATTATCATTTATTTGGCACCAATAATCTATTTTATTTTCAAATTTTTTAATAATATTTATAGTATTATCTGTAGAACCACCGTCTACAATTATATGTTCATAATTATCCATTTTTTGATTCTGTAAGCTTTTAATACATTCTTCTAAATATTTATCTCCATTTAATACAACAGTAATAATTGAAATTAATGGATTGTCGCTATTAGTTTTTTTTAATATGTTTTTTGTTCTTAAACCACCTTCCTGTAAATTATCCTTTAAAGTTAAGATACTTTCAAAATTTTTATTTAATTTATTTTCCATATAATATTTAAATTTAAATTTTCTTAATTGAATAAAATAGTTTTCTTATAATATTTTTAAAAGAATGTTGTCTTGATTTAATTTTTTTTGAATTATTTAATTTATTATTATTTTTTTTTTTAATAATAGCTAAACCAGATGATTCAAACGAAAAACTTAAATCAAAAGATTGATGATTGTAATAATAAATATTTAAAATTTCGTTAAAAGTTTCTCTATTATTAATTTCACAATAAAAGCTTGATTTTTTATTATTTAAGTAGGGCAAGTGAGAAATATCATCAATAAATATATATCCACCAGCTTCTAAAAAATTATAATAATAATAAAAAATTTTTTTTACATGAGAAGCTTCATGAATAGTGTCAATATAAATGACATTTAATTTTTTTGGAATAATTGAATTTATATATTCAAAGTTATCATCTCTTGATTTTATAAATTTCCATCTTTTGTTATCTGAAACAAAATTACAGTCATCAATATCCACAGAAAAAAGATAACCATCATTTTCATCACATATTTTTAGAAATTTTAAAGTAGATCGTCCTTTTTCAACTCCCAACTCTAGAATATTTGGTTTATTTATATTTTTTATTAGCGGTAGTAATGAGTTATTTAATTTTGAAATATAATCTTCCATTTTGAGGTATGTTACATTAATTTATTATTTTATTATTTAAAATATAATATAAAAAAAAGAATGTTATCAAATAAATCAATAAAAAAACCAATATTACTAAGTTAATTAAAGATATAAATTGAAAAATAAAGAAATATTTTATTGGTCGCCCTCATTAGTTAAAATCGCTACTAACCAAGCAGTTATTCAATCTGCCAAATCTATATTAAAATATAATAAAGAATTTAAAGTTAGCATTATTAATTTTTTTGGTGAATATCAAGATTATGAAGAGGATATAGTTGAAAATAAAATTACACTAAAAAGTTTTTATGGTAAAAAAATTTTTAATTTCCTTCCAAAATATGGTTTTTTTAAAAGCAGATTATCTTTTATTTTAATTTTTATTTTAGGTTTTTTCCCACTTCTAAGCTTATTAAAAAAATTAAGACCTAATTATCTTATTATACATCTAATAACTTCATTGCCATTAGTTTTAATATTATTATTTAATTTTGAAACTAAATTTATATTACGTATTTCTGGTTTTCCAAAGTTGAATTTTTTTAGAAAATTTCTTTGGAAATATTCATTAAAAAAAATTCATGCTGTAACCTGTCCAACAAAAGCCACAAAAGATTATTTAATAAGTTTAAATCTAATAGATAAAGAAAATATTTATTTATTATCTGACCCAATTATTAATATTAATAAAATAAATAAGTTAAAAAAAGAAAATATACAAATTAATAAAAAAGATTTTATTTTTAGTGCTGGAAGATTAACCAAGCAAAAGAATTTTGAATTAATGATTGATGGCTTTCAAAAAATAAATAAAAAATATCCAAATATTTATTTAGTTATAGCAGGTGATGGAGAGTTAAAATCAAAATTAATCAACAAAACTAATAAACTAGGATTAGAAAAAAATATAATATTTATCGGATATCAAAAAAATGTTTATAACTATATGAGTAGGTCAATTTGTTTTCTGTTATCATCTTTGTGGGAAGATCCAGGTTTTGTTATAGTCGAAGCAGCTTTTTGTAAAACACCTGTAATAACTAGTAATTGTTATAATGGGCCAAAAGAGATCATTCCAAATAATGAAAGTGGATATGTTTTTGAATCAAATAATTTAAAAAGCCTTGAAGAACAATTAAATAAATTTTTACAAGATAATGATAATGATAAAGACAAGATTAATCGTAAAAAACTTCAAAATTTAAAAAATATTAAAAAATTTACCAATTTTAGACATTATCTTGTTCTTAAAAATATTTTAAATAGGACTAGTTATTAAATTATGAATAAAACTATTATAATAACAGGATCAGGCGTCATTGGCGCATATTTATCATTAGAGCTTCTTAAAAAAAAATATAAAGTTATCGTAACTTCAAGATATAAAAAGAAAAGCTATAGAAACTATAATTTCTTAAAAATAAATAAAAAAGTTAAATTTATTAAATTAAATATTCTTAATAAAAAAAATATTGAAAAAGTTATAGATAATTATCGTCCGAATAAAATATTTTATTTTTCTGGGCAAAGTTCACTTACAAAAAGTGTAAAATTTAAAAAATTAACTTATGAATCTAATTTTTTAGGTGCTAAAAATTTTTTGGAAGTTTTGAAAAAAAAAAGATCAAAAATTAAATT
>MDSV01022784.1_pt1 | contig 41196 bp, 39 predicted proteins | sample 810851 | NCBI WGS metagenome assembly MDSV01 (sample SAMN05326640, study PRJNA326480) | marine metagenome | isolation source: seawater | place: Atlantic Ocean: North East | collected 2012 | reverse complement strand
TTTTATCAGCGGTTTTCATCGGTATGGCAATCCATGCGGAACATTAATTAATAGGAGACAATGAAAATGAAAAACATAAAGTTAATTATAATGAGCTTATTAGTTGTAGGTATTGCATTTACAGCAAAAGATGAAGGTTTATCTAAAGCTGAGAGAGAATCAATGGAAATGGCAATTCAAGCAGAGGCAGCTGGAAATCCTGGCAATATAACTGCTGGATTAGCTGGTATTGGAGCTGGTCTTGTTGTTCTTGGAGCAGGCTTTGGTATTGGAAGAATTTTTGGTTCTGCAGCTGAAGCAACAGCCAGACAGCCAGAAGCAGCAAATGAGATTAGAAGTACTGTTAATCTGCCTTTATTCCTTCTTGAGGGTGTGGGTATTATCGGTCTTGTAGTTTGTATTCTAGCTGTAGTTCTATAATGATTAGATTATTTATTCTATCACTTAGCTTTCTATCTGCGGCAGGTGGAGGTGAAGGTGCCCCAGAGCAGTCTTGGCTCTATACGTGGCTTCTGCTTCCTAGTCCTGGTCTATTAGTATGGACAATTATTACGTTTTTGATTGTTTTATTTATACTTAAGAAAAAAGCCTGGGGTCCATTGATGAATGCGCTTGAGGATCGTGAAAAGAAGATTGAAGAAGCTCTAGCAACAGCAGATAAGGCAAAGGAAGATTCTCAAAATCTTTCTGCTGAAATTGATAAAATGAAAGCAGATAGTCAAGCAGAGCGTCAAAAAATTCTTGCAGATGCAAAAGTAGACGCAGATAGCTTGTTAGCTAAGAAGGAATCTGAGGCACAACAGAAGTATGATCAAATGATGGATAAGGCTAAAAAAGAAATTGAAAGCGAAAAAGCAAAAGCTTTAAAAGATATAAAGTCTGTCGCTGTCAATTTGTCGGTTGAGGCAGCATCAAAGATCATCAATAAAAACTTAGATTCTAATGATAATAAAAAAATAGCAGAGGAAACAATTAACAGTATTAACTAGATAAACTTTATATGGAAAATAGGCAATCAATAAACAGGTACGCTTTAAGTATTTATGATACCGGAAAGCAAGAGAACAAATTAGATGATATTCAGAAAGGATTAGAATCTATAAAGTCTCTTTATAAATCTGTCAAAGAGTTTAAATATCTTCTTTTGACAAAGAAAATTGACTCCAAGAATAAAATTACCATTCTTGAAGAAACTCTTAGAAATTATTGCTCTGGTTATGTTATTGGTTTAATGTCTGTTATTATAGAAAATGGAGATTCAAAATATCTAATATCAATTATTGAAAGATTCTTCATCATCCTTGAAAATGAGTCAGATATTGTGAATGTTAAAATGATTACCAGCGAATCTATGAGTGATCAAGATTTAAATTCATTGTCTCAAAATATTGAGAAGCAACTAGGTAAAAAAATAAGCTTCAAGCATGAGCAAGATCCTCAAATTCTTGGAGGAATCAAATTGATGATTGGCAATAAGGTTGTTGATGGCTCAATTAGCTATCAATTAAAAAAATTAAAATTTGCACTAGAGCAAGTTTAGAAATTTACAGGAGTAAAAATGGAAATAAATACACAAGAAATTTCTGCGAAGTTAAAAGAAAAGTTAAGCCAGTTTAACGCTGACATGGACGTATCTGAAGTAGGTGAAATCAGAATGGTTGGTGATGGTGTTGCTAGAATTCATGGATTAGAAAATGTTCTAGCTTCTGAGCTTCTAGAGTTTCCCAATAATGTAATGGGAATGGCTCTTAATTTGGAGCAAGATGAAGTTGGGGCAGTTTTATTCGGCGATAGTAAATTAGTTAAGGAAGGTGATTTAGTTAAAAGAACTGGTAAGGTTGTAGAAATAGGAGTTGGTAAAGAATTTTTAGGAAGAGTCATTAACCCATTAGGTGAACCTGTTGATGGAAAAGGAGAAATTAAAAGTAGCGAAACTCTTCCAGTTGAAAGAAAGGCCACTGGTGTAATTTCTCGTCACCCTGTTCATGAGCCATTGCAGACAGGTTTAAAAGCTGTTGATGCAATGATTCCGATTGGTAGGGGGCAGCGTGAATTGATTATTGGAGATCGACAAACTGGTAAAACTGCTATTGCAATTGATGCAATTATAAATCAGAAAGAGACTCATAAAACTGATAAGCCAGTTTTCTGTATATATGTTGCAGTTGGTCAAAAAGAGTCAACTGTTGCAAGGGTAGTAGCTGAGCTTGAAAGTAGTGGTGCAATGGAGTATACCACAGTAATTACAGCTAGTGCGATGGAGCCTGCTCCATTATTATTTTTGGCTCCTTATACTGGAGCAACATTAGCAGATTATTATAGAGATAATGGAATGCATGCTCTTGTTATATATGATGATTTATCAAAACATGCTGCAGCTTATCGTCAAATGTCCTTACTTCTTAGACGTCCTCCTGGCAGAGAAGCTTACCCAGGCGATGTGTTTTATTTACATAGTCGTTTATTAGAAAGATCTGCAAAACTTAGTAAGGAACATGGTTCTGGTTCATCAACGGCATTACCAATCATCGAAACTCAAGAGGGAGATGTGTCTGCATATATCCCTACTAATGTTATTTCAATAACAGATGGACAAATATATTTAGAGAATAATCTATTTAATTCAGGCCAAAGACCAGCTGTAGATGTTGGATTATCTGTTTCTAGAGTAGGTGGGGCAGCCCAAATTAAAGCAATGAAAAAAACTGCAGGAACACTAAAATTAGACCTTGCTCAGTTTAGGGAGTTAGAGGCTTTTGCAAAGTTTGGTTCTGACCTTGATAAGTCAACTCAGCAACAATTGACAAGAGGTGCTATATTAATGGAGATTTTGAAACAAAAACAGTATAGTCCAGTTGCAGTTGAAAAGCAAGTAGCTATTATTTTTGCAGGAACAAACGGATACTTGGATGATATTGAAATTAGTAGAATTGGAGAGTTTGAAGAGAAATTTATGGACTTTCTTGATTCTTCATGTTCTGACTTAATGGATAGCGTTAAATCCACTGGAGAATTGTCAGACGATAGTAAGTCTGAATTACAAAGTAAGATAGAGGATTTTGTAAAAGGTTTCTAGGAAATGGCAAATCTAAAAGATATAAGAAATAAGATAAAGTCTGTTAAGAGTATTCAGCAGGTAACAAAGGCTATGAAAATGGTCGCTGCTGCTAAATTAAGAAAATCTCAAGAAAATATGGAAAAGGCGCGCCCCTACTCTAAATCAATGAATGACACTATTAATTCAATGTTACTTGATATTGATAGGAGTTTATTGCCAATTCTTGATAATAGACCCATAAAAAAAACATTATTTATTGCAGTTTCCGCTGATAGAGGTATGGCAGGGGGCTTTAATGCCAATGTTATAAAAAGAGTAGAAAAAGAAATTGATGATTTTGGTGTAGATAATTCAGAATTAATTTGCATTGGTAAAAAGGCTTTTGATCATTTCAAAAGAAGAAATTATAATCTAGTTAAAGATTATGTAGGTATTTGGGCTGAACTAAATTTTAGTATTGTTCAGTTAATTGGAGATTATATTGTTGAACAATATAGAGCTAATAATATTGATTCTGTTAAATTCATATATAATGAATTTAAAACGGTAGGTTCGCAGATTATTAAATCTGATACATTATTGCCATTAGATTATAATCTAGCAGATGAAGATGTGGTAACTAATAAAGTATATATGCCATCAAAGAGTGAGATTGTAAAGTCTCTAGTTCCAAAGCATATAAATGTTCAGATTTGGCAATATTTGCTAGAATCAAATGCATCTGAACAAGCAGCTAGAATGGTTGCAATGGAAAATGCAACTGAAAATGCAGGTGAGATGATTTCAGATTTAAGTTTAGAATATAATAAGGCAAGACAGGCAGCAATAACAACAGAAATAATTGAAATTGTAAGTGGTGCGAATGCACTTGAAGCATAAAGGAGTATTATGGAAAGTAAAGGTAAAGTATCAGCAATTTTAGGAGCGGTAGTAGACGTAAGTTTTGAAGGTCAAAAACTACCTGAGATATATAACGCTCTAGAAGTTGATTTTGATGGTTCAAATTTAGTTTTAGAAGTAGCCCAGCATCTTGGTGATTCTGCAGTTAGAACAATTGCAATGGATTCTACAGATGGATTAAAGAGAGGGGTTGAGGTTGTTGATACTGGTAAGCCAATATCGGTGCCTGTGGGTGAAAAAGTTTTAGGAAGAATGTTTGATTTATTAGGAAATACTATTGACGGTAAAGATAATGTTAGTAGAGATCAAGAATTACCAATTCACCGGTCAGCACCAAAATTTGATCAATTAGCTACTAGTACGGATGTATTGGTTACTGGAATTAAGGTTATTGACTTAATGGAACCATACACAAAAGGCGGTAAAACTGGTTTGTTTGGTGGAGCAGGTGTGGGAAAAACAGTACTAATTCAAGAACTTATAAGAAATATTGCTACTGAGCATGGTGGATATTCATTGTTTGCTGGAGTTGGTGAAAGAACCAGAGAAGGAAATGATTTGTATGGAGAAATGATAGAATCTGGTGTTATAGATAAAACAGCAATGGTTTTCGGTCAAATGAATGAGCCGCCTGGTGCACGTTTAAGAGTAGCTTTAAGCGCTTTAACAATGGCTGAGTATTTTAGAGACCAAGAAGGCAAGGACGTGCTTTTGTTCGTTGATAATATATTTAGATTTACCCAGGCAGGATCTGAGGTTTCAGCATTGCTTGGCCGTATGCCTTCTGCTGCAGGATATCAGCCAACACTAAGTACAGAGATGGGTGAGCTTCAAGAACGTATTACTTCTACCAAAAAAGGTTCAGTTACATCTGTACAAGCAGTATATGTTCCAGCGGACGATTTGACAGATCCTGCCCCTGCTAACACTTTTGCTCACCTAGATGCTACAACTGTTTTAGAAAGACGTATATCAGAGCTTGGAATATATCCCGCAATTGATCCTTTACAATCAACTTCTCGTATTTTAGATCCTCGAGTAATTGGAGATAGACATTATAATGTAGCAAGAGAAGTTCAGCAAACTTTACAAAAATATAATGAATTACAGGACATTATTGCAATATTAGGTATGGATGAATTATCAGATGATGATAAGTTGGTTGTAGCAAGAGCTAGAAAATTGCAGAAATTTATGTCTCAACCTTTCTTTGTAGCTGAGCAGTTTACTGGAAAAGAAGGTAGGTATGTTTCATTAGAAGATACAATATCTAGTTTTGAAGCCATTATTAAAGGTGAGATGGATGAATATAATGAAAATGATTTTGCCTATGTTGGCTCAATTAATGAGGTTGTAGATAACGCAAAGAAAAAATAATGAATAATAAAAAGTTTCAATTAGATATAATTACTCCAAATGGTTCTAGGATATTAGGTGCGGTTGACTACTTACGAGCACCATCACTAGATGGACTTTTTGGTGTGATGGCTAAACATATACCTGCTATAATAGCAATTAATCCTGGTGAAGTCAAGATTGTAGTAGATGGCAAAGAAACTTTTTATGCAACTAGTGGTGGATATGCTGATATTAAAAAAGAAGGCGTTATGCTTGTTTTAGAAACAGCAGAAAGAGGAGATGAAATCGATATTGATAGAGCAAATCAATCAATTGAACGTGCCACTAAATATTTAAAAGATAAAACTAAAGATATAGAAAGATCTAAATTATCTATTGAAAAAGCCAAAGTTAGAATTAGTATAGCTAAAAAACTTAATTAAATATCTCAATCGCTTTTGGAATGACTTTTACATTAATAGGTGTATTACCTTTCAACTCTCCATCTATATTTAACATATCATTATCATTTGTATGAAGCGAAAATTCTTTCACTTTTAAATATTCTACTTCATCGTCATGTATATGAGTTCCTTTGAATAGCTTAGGAAGTGTTTGAAATAATTTAAATCTTGATATGTTTCCATTAACAATAATTAAGTCAAGTAGCCCATCATCTATTTGAGCATCTGGAGCCATCATCATTCCCTTGCCAACATGTTTAGTATTGCATGCAATAATAAATGTAAATTCTTTTTTTATGTTTTTATTGTTATAACTTAAAGTTGCATATCGAATTTTATTTTTAATTATTTCAATTATACTAATTATTGTATATCTGCTAGGGCCTAGCCAACGATTTCTTTCAGCATGGTATCCAATATCTGTAACTAACCCCCATCCAGTTAAATTAATAGAATATAATTTTTCAGAATTAGTTCTAACTTCAATTATATCAATTTTTCTTTTTTGAAGATTTAAAATTTGATTTGTAATTACTACTGGGTCTGAACTGTTGTTATATAAGAATGAATTTCCAGATCCACCAGGTATAATCCCTATTGGTAGAATCTTTTTATCTGATCTATTAAAAAAACCATTTATAACTTCATGAAAGGTTCCATCACCTCCAATGACTACAATTCCATTATATTTTTCAACATCTAATTTTTTTATTAGCTTAGTTGCGTGCCCTCTATATTCAGTTATAAATAAACTTGGATTAATATTTTTTTCTTTAAAATTTTCTTCTATTTTTTTATAAATATCTAAAGATTTTTTAATTCCACTATTGGGATTGACAATAAAGCAAAAGTTCATTGTTTTATATTTTTTAACTTCATTAACATTTTGCCAACATTAGTTCGATTTTCAATCTGAATAGGAATTTTTTTACTATCATTAGAAATCCATAGCGTCATGGTTCCCTTATTTTTTAATAGTTTACCATCTTTAGTTTGAGGAGATAGGACAATACATTCAACATTACCAATTGATGTCGATATTGTTTCGATACCTTTTGCAATAATTATAAGATCTTTTAATTTATCATTATCATAAGTTGTAAATTCAAAAGTATCTCCGATTTTAATATTTTGATTTCTTAAATAATAAATTGCACCTAATGGATCCAGCACTTTACCAGGTATAGATATAGTTTTATTATTAGATACTGCAGTCAAATTTTCTTGATTAATAATAGAGTTGAAGGTGGTTTTTTTACCCCCTTGATTTAATTTTTTTACAACTTTTATTAAAGAGTAATCTGTATTATTTAAGATTACATCAACTCTATCTCTAATTTTATAAATTCTGTCTAAGAGTTTATTGGTTTTAATAATTGAGGTGAGATGATAATTAATCCCAGTTTCTGTACTATCTTCCTTAATTGATAGAATAGATTCTCCTGCATTAAATCCTCTAAAGTTTAAATCGTATAGTAGTGCTTCATCTATTGATAAAGCTAAACTTACAAAAAATATGATTTTAAATATATTAGTCATTAAATATTATATTCTGAATCTCATTAAAATCGTCTAATTTCAACTTAAATGTTTCAGATACCTCATCTCTATTATCATTTACAAATTTTTCATTATTCACTTTAGAAATAAATTTTAGGAAATCATTTCCATTATTTATTTTTTGACCTAATTCACTTTTATCAAGTTTAGTAGCTTCATCTAAAAGTGCAATTTTGGGGCCGTACGCAACGAAGCAGCCTTGTAGCAAAGGCTCTAATACATTATGAACTCCTCCACTAAATCCACATCCAACATAAGCTCCTTTTCCATATCGATAAAGATCTAATAAATCACCAACCTTATCATAGATTAGACAGTCAAAATCACGATCAGTACTATTTAAACGTTTAGATTTCAATTTAAGTTCCTTTAGATCTTTCTCAATTTTTTTGATGAATTCTAAATCAATTTCGTGGGGAACAATTATAATCTTATTCTGTTCTGATATTTTTTTTAGATTTATTTTTATTATATCCCAATCTGTTTCATCAATACTTCCAAGGATAATATTATTTTGATTCAATAGTTGATCTGGTAAAACTTTTTTTCTTTCTCTAATACGATTTGTAATTTGCATATACCGCGTATCTTGTAAAGTTTTAATGTTTTTGATATTAAAATATTTTTCAAATCTGTTCGATATTTCATTTGATGGCGTAGTAATAAAATCCATCTTTTTAAATAACCAACAGTGAAAATTTTTGAAATATTTTATTCTGAGCGAGTCAACACTTAAATTTGCATTTATGTAGTATATCTTAATTTTCATTATTTTAGCTACTATAATAAAATGTGGCCAAATATCATGTCTATTAACTATATATGCTTTAGGCTTAATATTTCTGAAAAAAAAGAAGGCTGACCAGGGAAAGTCAAAAGGATGATAGCAGCAAGCATCAAATAAATTTGACTTATTTTGTTGATTATATATAGTTGGAGAGAAAAATGTCTGAATAATAGGATTTTTTTTATCATAAGAAGATAATAGTGGCTTAACTTGTTCAAATTCTCCAGCAGAGGCAGCATGAATAACGATAGGGTTTTTAAAACTCTTTTTTTTGATATGATGTAATGTTTTTCTTTGCTTTATCCAGCGTTCACGTACTTTTGCATTAAATGGTATAAGGACTAATAGAAATAAATATATTAATGGAGATAAAAGAAAGTATAGTATATATATTAGATTCATTTAATTAGAAAATTCATAAAAGCATTAAAAGGATTAGGTGTTAAAATTTTCTCAACGAACTCTCGAAAAGCACCTTCTCCTCCCTTTTTAAGTGTGATTATATCAGGATTGAATAATTTTTCAACAGGGCTATCAATAGGGCAACCGCTAATACCTACATTCTTTAATAGTTCAAGATCATTAATGTCATCTCCTATATAAGCAACCTCATCCATTGAAATGTTTATTTTTTTACAAAGATATTGCATTCTTTTCAACTTCTCTTTTTCACCAACATAAACATTTTTTATCCCAAGTTTTTTTGCCCTTTCTTTAACAATTTTTGTTTTTTCACTTGTCAATATAGCAACTTGAATATCATGCTCTCGTAGTATTTGTACGGCCATACCATCATATGTTGAGAATGCTTTCATATAATCACCTTTATCAGTATAATACATTTTTGCATCAGTCCATACTCCATCAATATCAGTACCAATTAATTTTATGTTCATTATTGATTTCCTTTTTTTATCATTGCTTTTTGACCGTAAAATGAAGATTGCGCATATGCTCTACATTTTTTTTTCAATGAGTCTATGTTAGGAGGTTGATTATTTTTATTTTTATCTAATGGATAATTATCTCTAAAATCAACTCCAATTGTTTCACTATACACCCATCCATCTTCAATATATTGAATGTTATAATCATTATTTCTAAATACAAACCCTTTATTTCCCTTAAAGCCTGAACTACCAAATAAATCTTCATCATAATACTCGTACTTTCCAATTAGATCTAATATTGTAGGTAAAATATCTATATGAGAAACAAGCTTATCAATTGTTAAGTGTTCAAATTTGCTATTATATATTAAAAATGGAATATGTCCATTTCTTGGGTCATTGATTTTATCTTTAAAAATATTCAGTCCATGGTCTGCTGTAATTATAAATATAGTATTTTCAAACCAGTCTTGATCTTTAGCTTTATTCATAAATTGACCTAAAGCAAAATCAACGTATCTCATTGTTTTTCTTGATTCAGAAAAAGGACCTTTAAAATCGGAATTAAAATCAGGTATTTTATTTTCATGCTCGTTTGGAATAATCCATGGAGCATGATTTGTAGCTGTGAGAATAGTCAGCATTTCTGGTTTATTGGGATTTTTTTGATTCATAATACTAAGACACCTATTAAATAAAAATTCATCAAACACTCCCCAAGGATTACTGCCTCCATTTTCATTATCTAAGGGAAAATTTTTAAGATAAGAATCTTCTTCATGATCATATATATTATCAAAAGCATTCATGATTGCAAAACTTTTCATTTCATCAAACTCAGAATCTCCGCCATATAAAAACCCCGTGCTATATCCCATATCTTTAAAAATACTTGCAAATGTAGATTGCCCTTTTATTTTGTATTGAGGTTGCCTAATTAAAGGATAGCCAGGAATTGTTGGCCATGAACACAATATAGAGCTTAGCCCGTGAGCTGTTCTTGGACCGTTAGCATAACAATTCTTGAAATTAATTCCAATTGATGCTATGCTATCAAGTACTGGAGTTATGTTATCACCTAAATCTGAATTTAAAAAATTACAGCGTAGTCCTGTATGAGACTCTAATAATATTAGAATTACATTTGGTTTATTTTGAAAATTAAATTTTGATAATAAATCTTTGTCATTGTTACGATTTTCTTTAATTAACTCAGCCGTAATTTTATTAGCATTTTTATAAAATTTTATAGAAGGTTCTTTTGAATTTTGTATTAATGAGTGAATGTAATTATGTACGCTATTAATGGCTAAGTGGTTAGCCATATCATCTTTTCTATTGAAATATGCATAACCAGGAGTTACAGGTCTTTCTTGTAATCCTCCCCTGGCAGATATAGCAAGAAATAAAAATATGCTTAAAGATATAAGGCATCGAGTAATTAGTGGGTATTTTGAATCTTTTGATATTAGTCCGCTAATCATTAGCTTATTTATTCTAAACAAAAAATATGATATGAAAAATATAATAAATAGATATGAGAAAACAGGATACGCAACCCATATTTGAATCCAAGCTTCATCACCTGATTCAAATCCATACATTTGAGCTTGCATATTTAAGTGTGACCCGAACTCTTTAAAAAATTCAATATCAATAATATTTAAAAAGCTGATAACAATAAATAGTAATACAACATAAAAGAAGTATGCAAATCTTGAATACCTATTAAAAGTTATTTTAGGCAAATGAGATACAATAAATACAGGTAAAGTTATAATAGCTGCAAGTACAGCATCTAAACGATATCCAACATAAAATGATTTTATATATAGTGATATATCAGCATTAAAATCATCAATATAAAAAAAGAAAAAAATTAATCGCCATATGTTGAAAATTGCAATGAAGCTAAAAAATGTTATTAAGCTTAATTTGATATTAAATGGAATTCTTGATAGTATTTTTTTAATCATAAAATTATTTCAGTGTTTTTGATATACTATCGATTGTAATCAAATCAGCAGGAGTATCAATTTCAAATGAGAATTCTTCATCAAAAAGAATATAACCTATCTTTCCACCCAAACGATTATTATGTTTAATAAAATTTGAATGAGTGAAAATATATAAGGATCCATTTTCAATGTACGCTTGATCAGATTTAGATATATCCTGTCTTCTAGGACGATTTTTAAAGTCATATTTAGGGATGGCTTTATCTTTGCTGATTTTCCAACTAAATCTATGAGTAGGACTTAAGCTTAATAATGAGTCATATTCCATAGATATCATTTTTTCTAAAGCAATATCAAGACTACCTTTAGGTCTGAGAGGACTTGTTGGTTGAAGCAATACAATAATATCTGGATTAGAAATATTTTCTAAAAAATGTTTAATAGCACTCTCAGTTGTTGCAGTATCTCCAGAAATTGAGTTAGGTCTATGAATAATTTTAGCTCCATATTTATTTGCAACGTCTTCAATTTTATTGTCATCAGTTGAAACATATATAGATGTTACAAGGCTAGATTCCTTTGCATATTCAATTGAATGAGCAACAAGTGGTTTACCCATACAATCAATAATGTTTTTATTAGGAATCCCCTTACTTCCACCACGGGCAGGGATTATTACAACGATATTTTTTTTATTATCCATGAATATCTTTTAAAGTTTTTAATTTATTTTTATCAATTAAACCAATTACAAATTCTTTTTCTAGAATATTATTATGTTTTTGTCCTTTTTTAATAATATTATTTTTAATTAATAATTTACTTAATGAATTATCATAATAATGCGCTTTAGAATCTTGAAAAAAATCAAAGCCATGAATTATAACCTCATTGTAATTCTTAAGAGCCCATAAAATAGAATACAAACCGGTTGTCAATCTATTATATCCTACTTGATTTTCAAAATTTTGAATATCAGACAATGGTGCAGTGTCGTACTTTTCTTTATTTAACTTTAATCGTTTAGATACATGCCCATTTAAATCGGATTGTTTTTTTAAAATAACTTGAGATGGCATTAATACAATTATATTAGAATATTTAGTAGGTTGCAATTTTAGTTTGCTATTTGCTCCATTAATCCAAATATCTGTTTTGCTACCAATTTGATTTTCGAATCCTTTTGTTTGGTAATTATTGATTCGAGCAACAAGTGGATAATTGTCAATAAACTGGCCATAATCATTACTAAGAATCGATTCCCCGTTTGCAATGATTAGTATTCTATCTTTTTTGTCCATATATAATTTTTTTAATATAAGATATAATGCTTGTTGATTTTGTGTAGCTCTTTTATGATTTTTATATGTTCTTTAGTTGTGACTTTAAAATTTTTTTCTAAACCTTTAATAAATTTAATATCAGCGTTAGGTTTATAATGTAATAGGATTTGTAGATCATCTGTTTTTTCATCTTTTTGATTTTCATACGCCTCCATTATTATATCATATTTAAAAGCTTGGGGCGTTTGTACGAATCTAATATTGTCTCTATTTATAAAATCTATATCTTTAGGTAAATCAAAATATATAGAAGTATCTTTGCTTGGAATAATAGGAACCACTGAGTCATATTTATCTAAATATTCGATACAAGAATCATAAATTTCCTTTGATACAAATGGTCTTGCAGCATCATGAATTAAAACTTTTTTACAATCAGATGAGCAGGCTTGTAGGCCGATATAAGAGGATTCTGACCTAGTGCTTCCACCTTTTACAACTCTGCAATTAACATCTATATTATTGGATGGCAATTCATTTTCAATTGTATCTTTCCAATCATTTGGAACAACAATGATTACTTCATCAAAATTTATATTTTTATCATTAGTGTATGGGTATTGCAGATACATCAATCGTTTTTTTTTCTTTCCATCTAATTCAATAAATTGCTTTGGAATTTTTTGTTGAGCTCTTATACCTGAACCGCCGGCAAGTAAAATTAGACTATTCATGCTCACCACTAAATTGGAGTTGATATAAATTTTTATAAGCATTACTACTTTCAATTAATGCATCGTGTTTACCTGAATCAACAATCTCTCCATTTTCGAAAACTAAAATTTTATCGGCATTAATTATTGTAGATAATCGGTGAGCAATAACAATCACGGTTCTATCCTTAACCAATTTATCAATTGCATCTTTAACTTTTTTTTCTGCTTCGCTATCTAATGATGATGTTGCTTCATCCATAATTAAGATTTTGGGGTTTCTAAATATTGCTCGTGCTATTGATAGTCGTTGTTTCTGTCCTCCTGAAAGTTTTGTTCCCCTTTCACCTACTATAGTGTCAAAACCTTCGGGGAGTTCATTAATAAAGTTAATTGCATTAGCAGCTTCAGCTGCTCTTTTTATATCTTCAAGTGATGGGTTTTCTGTACCATAGGTAATATTATTTTTAACGCTATCATTAAATAATATGATATCCTGTGGTACTATTCCTAATTGCTTTCTGATAGATTCTTTTGAAAGAATTTTTAAATCAACGCCATCAAATTTTATACTTCCTTCTTGAGGATTGAAGAATCTCATAATTAAATCTATAGTTGTAGATTTACCTGCTCCACTCTCTCCAATCAACGCAACATATTCTCCCTTATTAATTTCAAAATTAATATTTTTTAAAGCTGGTTTTTTAGCGCTTTCATAAGTAAAGGATACATCTTCAAACTTTATACAAGAGTTGAAATCATTTGCATAAGATAGGTTATCATTATCTTTATTATCTAGATTAACATTTAATATTGAGAAAACCCTATCAGATGAAGCTATCCCTTGTTGCATAACAGAGGCAACATTAGTTAGTTTCCTAACCGGCTGAAGCATTGCAAATAAGAAAATAATAAATCGAACGAATTTTTCAGCTTCTAATGGCTGCGTACTTGCGCTTGATGATAGTACTGCAGACCCGCCTATCCATAGGAGCAATGCTCCGAGAATCACTCCAATCATTTCATTGATAGGCGTTGTGAGAAAACGTAATTTGTCCTGTTTTATAACTAAATCAAAAAACATATCATTTTGTTTTTTAAAGCGACTATTTTCTATTTTCTCAGATATAAATGATTTTACAATTTTTATTCCAGTCAACATTTCTTGCAAGATACTGGTTAGCCCGGCAATTTTTATACTTGAACGTTTTGCCTTCCTTTTTATGCTATTAACTAGGAACGATATCAATGTGAAAGATATTGGCGCAGAAATAAGCATAATCAATGTTAATTTGACATTAATCATAAATAGCATAATCATCATAATCATTATACTTAAGGGCTGATTAATTATATTTTGAATTGATTGTGCAAAAGCAGTACGCATATTGGTCACATCATTTATTGCAATTGATGTAATTTCACCAGTTTTATTTTTATGATAAAATGATAATGGGAGCTTAGTTAAATGATTAAATAGTTTATTTCTAATATCTACGATCATTCTATTTTGAACATAAGAGAGACTAATATTGTTGATATAAAAAAAGATATTTTTTAATAAGAACGTGGTGATAAGCATAACACATAAAACTCCAAGAGCCCTTTCTGGTTCTTCAGATGGATTAGATGGCATTAATAAATTTTGAAAGTTTGAGAAGAAAGAGGTGTCGCTATTTGGTTTTGCTGTACTTGGAGACATAATAGATGTAATTAAAGAGCCTACTAACCAAATTGTGATTGCATTTAGTAATGCAAATAATAATGAGGACACAATCGATACCCCTACCATTAATTTATATGGCTTACAGAATTTTAGTATTCTAAGGTAAGATTTCATGGTTTATATATTCCATCTCCATTTCTTACAATTTTAATTTCATTTTTTGAAATATCTAAAATAGTTGATCCTATAGAGTGTCTTTCTTTTTCATCATCAAAAATAAGGATATCTGGGTATATTTTAGTAACTTTTTTAAGATTTGATATGGGAGCTTCTCCTGTTTTATTCAAACTAGTTGTGATAATAGGTCTTTTAAATTCTTTAATCAGGTCTAAGGTAAATTTGTGATTAGGAATTCTAATCCCTATTAAATTAGAACCTTCTGTTACTAATTTTGATAATTTACTCTTTTTTGATTCTAATAAAACGGTAAATGCTCCTGGTAACACTTTATTAATTATATTCAGTTGAGTAGCGTTAACTTCAGCATATTTATAAATATCCTTAATTGAATTTACAATAATACTAAAAGGACCCTTTCTTTGTTTAAAGTCAATTACTCTTTGAATCTGCTCATTGCTAGTTGCATCAGCAGATAAACTATTTAAGGTATCTGTTGAATGCACAATAAAACTATTTTTCAAACCTTTTATAGCATTTAAAATATTATATGAATGCGCTTTATAGTAGAATTTATTCATAATCTTTTTTATTCCATTTTTTATGAAACCAAAAGTATTGTTCTGGGTTTTCAATAATAGCGTTTTGTAATGCATTATTATAAGATTCATTTATATTAAAAATCTTATTTTCAGAATTCTCAGAATCATGCTCTACTTTTAATTCTTGTGAAGAAATTGAGTATTTATAATTTTTATTCATAGTAATAAAACTTATTATTATTGGAACCTTATTTTTAATATTTAATATAGCAGCTCCTTTTGGAGTGGATGTTGGCATATTAAATAGGTTGTTAACACTTCCTTTTTTACCCGCATTTTGATCACTAACTAAAACTAAATGATATTTTTTATTTAAAACCTTATTAATGTTTCCAATTGAATTCCCTTTCGATATAATCTTAGTATTTTCACAACTTCGTATCCAATTAAAAAATTTCTCACCATTTTTATTTCGTTGCACTTGAGCAACTCCACTGGTTTTGTAATTATTGTAACCTAAAACAGGCAAAAAAAGTTCCCAATTGCCGATATGCCCAGTCATAATAAGTGATGGAATATTTTCATCTAAAAGTCTCCTTGTTTTTTTATCTAAACTCAAGATTTCATTAATAGTAGATTCATTTAAAATAGGTAGTCTCAAAAAGTCAGATATTATAATTCCAAAGTGGATATAACATTTTTTAAGAATTTGATTTAATTCATAATTGGGTTTATTTGGGAAAGCAATTTTAAGATTTCTCATTGCGACCTTTTTTCTGAGCGGCATTAAGTAGTAGAGAAAACATCCAATCAATTTACCAAAAAATATAGAGATACTTCTTGGCAAGATACAGAATATTTTACTTTTTATTTTTAAAACCCAAAACAATAGTTTATTTTCCTCAAATAATTATATGCTCTTTTTATATCAGCTCTAATATAAATTGTATTCTAACTCAATTAAAATGTAAATTATTTTGTTTGTTCCAATTTATTTTTGAAGAAAATTGAATAATATACCTAAATACTTAAAAAAATATATCTTTGATCAAAATTATGATCAATATTCTCCAATTGATCATGCTTGCTGGAGATTCATTATGCGAATAAATAAAAGTTATTTTTCAAAAAATGCACATCATAAATATTTAGAAGGATTAGATAAGACAGGTATTACGATTGATAAAATCCCCAATATTGATAGTATGAATGAAAAAATGAAGACATTTGGTTGGAAAGTTGTCGGTGTGAAGGGTTTTATCCCACCATTAATTTTTATGGATTTTCAATCAAGAGGAATTCTACCTATTGCATGCGATATGCGTTCACTTGAGCATCTCACATATACGCCAGCCCCTGATATTGTCCATGAAGCTGCGGGTCATTCCCCGATGATTGCTGATTTAGATTATGCTGAATATTTAAAGTATTATGGAAAAATAGCTTGCAAGGCAATATCTTCTTCCGAAGATTATGATTTATATGTCGCTATTAGAGAGCTATCTGATATTAAAGAAAATCCCCAATCATCTATCCAAGATATTGAAAAATCAGAGAATAAGTTAGAACAAGCAGTTGCTTCAGTTTCATATATAAGTGAGGCTGCATATTTATCGAGAGTACATTGGTGGACAGTAGAATATGGTCTAATAGGTGACATAAAAAATCCAAAAATTTATGGAGCAGGATTACTATCATCAATAGGGGAAAGTGAAAATTGTCTAAAAGACAATATTAAAAAAATTCAAATTTCTAGTGATTGCATTAATTATTCATATGATATAACAGAACAGCAGCCACAACTTTTTATTACGAAAAATTTTAAATCTCTCTTTCCTATTCTTGACGAGATAAGCTCTAATATGGCATATAAAATTGGAGGGAAAGATGGTATTGACAAAGCAGTGCAATCTAAAAGTCTTTGTAGCATAGAACTGGATTCAAATATTCAAATATCTGGGCTTGTATCAAGCTATATTGATTTAGATGATTTAGTCATATACATTCAAACGCAAGGAGCAACTCAGATTTCATATAAAGATAAGCAAATTGAAAACCATGGAATTGATAGACATATGGAGGGATTTGGCAGCCCTGTTGGCCCGCTTAAAAATGGCATTAAAATTAGCAATTTTAGTATTAAGCAATTTAATGAGTTGGGATATAATGAAAATCAATTAGCATCACTAGAGTTTGAAAGCGGAGTCAGAGTAGAAGGAACAATTAAATCATTTTATGAACAAAATAGCAAAATTAAAATTGTTACATTTATTAACTGCAATGTCACCTATAATAATCAAATTTTATTTCAACCTGAGTGGGGTGAATATGACATGGTATGCGGATCTGATGTGACATCTGTTTTCGGTGGCGTAGCAGATATAGAAAAATATTATGAATCTCAAAATAATCAAAATTATATAGATCTTGATAAAAATATTACGGCAAGTAATACCGATGAAAACTTGAATATCATTTATTCTAGAATCAGAAAAATCAGGGAAGATGATAGTAATATTAATGATTTAAAAACAATATATGAAAAATTGAATATAGAGTACCCAAATGATTGGCTCGCAAATTTAGAAATTTATGAACTTGTCCATAATCAGGATTTACCTTGGGTTAGTGATTTAAGAAAAAAAATTGACTCTAAAACACTTGGCCATTCAGATTTAGCAATCGCAATCCAAAAAGCTTTACTACTTATATAAGATTCTGTTGATAAAATTCTTTTATTTTATTTTAGTTCTTTATATAATAACCGACTAAATTAGTCGTATATAAAATGTTAAAGATTACAAAGAAAACTGAGTATGCATTAATTGCAATTAGACACATCGAAATGAATAATGAGTTAGTTAGCTCAAAAGATATTGCTAGAAAATATAGTATACCTAGCGAATTAATGGCCAAAACTCTTCAGTTAATGACAAAGGCTGGATATTTAAAAGCTATTAAAGGTCCAAATGGAGGCTATAAATCAAAAATTAACTTAGAAAATATTTCGCTTAGAGAGTTCATGGAGTCAATTGAGGGGCCATTAGGTTTGATTGATTGTCATTCCAACAATGATTGTGCTCAATTAAATGAATGTAATATCAAAAATCCAATTAAGCGGATTAATAATAATCTTCTAAATTTTTTAGATAATATAAGTTTAGTAGAAATAACTAAATAATAGGGGAAGTAATATGTCAGAAAATATTATGGAAGGTATAAAGCTATCAAGTCAGGCAGCAGATAAGGTTAGATCTGCTCTTAAAATTGAAGGAAAGGAAGGCTATAACCTTAGAATGTCAGTTAAAGGTGGTGGTTGCTCTGGGATGACATATAAAATGAGCTTTGATAACGATAAACAAGAATTTGATAAAGATTTTGAAAGCCAGGGGATTAATATAATATGTGATTTACAAAGTTGGATGTACTTGAAAGGAACAAATATAGAATATTCAGATGATATGTTAAATGGAGGATTTAAAATAAGTAATCCAAATGCCGAAAGAACCTGTGGTTGCGGAACTAGCTTTTCAGTTTAATTATGTCCAAAAATAAAATTATAGATAAAACAATTAAAGAAAAATACAAGTTTGGATTTGTCACCAATATTGATCAAGATACAATCCCAGCTGGTTTAAGTGAAGATATAGTACGTACTATATCTGCGAAAAAAAACGAACCTAATTGGCTACTTAAATGGAGATTGAAAGCCTATAAACAGTGGATTAGGATGAATGAGCCTAATTGGGCTAAAATTAATTATCCTAAAATTGATTATAATTCTATTAGCTACTACTCAGCTCCTAAAAAAAAGAAAAAGCTAAAAAGTTTAGATGAAGTTGATCCAGAAATTCTTCGAACATATGAAAAACTAGGAATACCTATTGAGGAACAAAAAATGTTATCGGGTGTCGCGGTTGATGCAGTATTTGATAGTGTGTCAATAGGGACTACATTTAAGGATGAGCTGGCAAAGGCTGGTGTCATTTTTTGCCCTTTCTCAGAAGCAGTTATAAAGTACCCTGATTTAATTAAAAAATATTTGGGCTCTGTTGTTCCATATACAGATAACTTTTTTGCTACACTCAATTCTGCAGTTTTTAGCGATGGGTCATTTGTTTATATTCCAAAAGGAGTAAGATGTCCAATGGAACTGTCTACTTATTTTAGAATTAATGCAATGAATACGGGTCAATTTGAAAGAACTCTAATAGTTGCTGATGAAGATTCTTATGTAAGCTATCTTGAGGGTTGCACTGCTCCAATGAGAGATGAAAATCAATTGCATGCAGCAGTTGTTGAATTAGTTGCTTTAAAAGATGCTGAAATTAAATACTCTACTGTTCAAAACTGGTATCCAGGAGATGAAAATGGGAAAGGTGGAATATATAATTTTGTTACTAAAAGAGGCAAGTGCAAAGGTAGCAGGTCAAAAATTTCCTGGACTCAAATTGAGACTGGTTCAGCTGTAACGTGGAAATATCCAAGCGTTATTTTAAAAGGAGATAATTCTATTGGAGAATTTCATTCTGTAGCTGTATCTAATAATATGCAACAAGCTGATACAGGAACTAAAATGATCCATCTTGGTAAGAATACCAAAAGTACAATTATTTCAAAAGGTATATCTGCTGGCAAAGGTCAACAAACCTATAGAGGTGAAGTTAGAATTATGAATAATGCAACTAAGGCTCATAATTATTCCCAATGTGATTCTTTGTTAATTGGTGGTAAATCGGGAGCCCACACTTTTCCCTATATAGATGTCCGTAATAATTCATCTAAAACAGAGCATGAGGCCACTACATCTAAAATTGGAGAAGATCAGTTGTTTTATTGCAAGCAAAGAGGAATTAAGGAGGAAGACGCTGTATCTATTATTGTAAGCGGGTTTTGTAAAGATGTTTTTAAAGAATTACCTATGGAATTTGCAGTAGAGGCACAAAAATTAATGGAAGTCACACTAGAGGGGAGTATTGGATAATGCTATCGATTAAAAATTTACATGTATCAGTAAAAAAGAATAAAATATTAAATGGCCTTAATCTTGATATTAATGAAGGAGAATTACACGTTATTATGGGTCGCAATGGCTCAGGAAAAAGTACATTAGCCAATGTTATTGCAGGTCAAGAAAATTATAATATTGATAAGGGAGAGATTGGTTATTATAATGAAAATCTTTTGGATATGGAGGTTGAAGAGAGGGCTGCAAAGGGGGTATTTATGTCTTTTCAATATCCTGTTGAAATTCCTGGAATAAATAACGCATATTTTTTACGTTCAGCTCTTAATTCCCAAAATAAGTTTAATAATAAAAGTGAAATAAGCGCACCTAATTTTATGAAAGACTATAAAAAAAATATGGAGCATTTAGATTTAGATGCATCATTTCTTTCTAGATCATTAAACGATGGTTTTTCTGGAGGTGAAAAAAAACGAAATGAAATGTTGCAAATGCTTATGCTAAAACCAAAACTATGTATTTTAGATGAAACAGATTCTGGCCTGGATGTTGATGCATTAGCAATTATTTCAAAGTCAATACAAGCTATGAGAAACAATAATAGATCGTTTATTATTATTACTCACTACCACAGAATACTTGAGCATTTAGATGCTGATCATGTTCATATATTATCAAAAGGAGCAATAGTTAAAACTGGTGGCAAGAATTTAGCAATAGAAATTGAGCAAAAAGGCTTTAAAACGGTTCTTTCAAAATGAATAATTTCAGCTATTTGTATAATAAAAATCCTAATAACATAGCATTTCCAGATTTTAAAAACGAAAATTGGAGATACGTAAATCTTCGTGATTTAAAAAAAGTTTTAAATCAATCTCAATCAGCAATTAATGATCATCATATTTTTAAGAATCAAAATATTGAGTCTGATATAATGATAAATGATGAAGCTATACACGTAAAAAAAAGTTTACCTAAAGATGTTTCAATTGATATTTTATCACCTGATAAAATAAATACAATTGAGTCAGATATTAAAAGTAAGATTGGCAATATAGCAAAAATTGATGATTATTTTGTTTCACAGAATACAAAAACGTTTGATCAATTGATTTTAATTGGCTTAAATGGAAACATAGATTCTGAAGTTAAAATTGATATAAATATTTCAAAAGACGTCAATTTCAAAAATAGATTTTTCATTTACTCAAAACAAAAGTCTGCGGCTTCACTTCAAATCAACTTTCATAATACAGGGTCAATTGTAAATTCATTATTCGAATTTTATGTACAGGATAACTCAAGTATCAATCTAATATGCGTTAATAATAGTAAAGAGTCAATTGATATTATAAATTATTGGTTTGAGATACTTGATAGTGCGAATTTAAATGCCACCTTTTTCTCATTAGGAAGTGAAAAAATATTAAAAAATGATATACGAGTCGATTTAATAGGTAAGTCAGCTAAGGCTGACATAGGAGGCTTATATATTCCAAAACTTAATGCTCTTGTTGATTACAACCTGAAAATAAATCATTTATCAAAAAATACATTAAGTAATCAATTTTTTAGAGGAATTCTTGGAGAATATTGCAGGGCATCATTTACTGGTCTAGTAAAAATTGAGCAAGGGTGTTGCGGTTCTAAATCTGAACAAGCAAATAATAATTTATTATTATCTGATAAAGCATTTATTAAATCTGACCCACAGCTTGAAATTTATTGTGATGAAGTTGAATGTTCACATGGGTCAACTATTGGTCAGTTTGATGATGATACTTTATTTTATCTTTGTTCTAGAGGTATTCCTAAACAGTATGCTCAAAAGCTATTATTAGAAGCTTTTTACATTGATATATTAAATAGGATTAATGTGCCTAAAATTAAATCTATGGTAGAAAATAATTTAGTATGAATAGTTCTATAGAACAGTTGAAGTCAGAATTTGATATTTTAGAAAATCCAATGGATAAATATCAATATATTATTGATTTAGGCAAAGAAAAGAATACGAGATCAAGCAATATAAGAATAGATCAAAATCTAATTAAAGGTTGTGTTTCTCAGGCATGGATGAAAATTGAATCTAAAAAAGAACCGATTAAAATTATTACAGATTCAGATGCTTTGATTGTTAAAGGTTTATTAGGTATTCTTGAGCGATTAGTTAACAATAGTACATTGCAAGAAATTAAGGCATTTGATGGTTCTAGAATATTAAATGAGATAGGTTTAGGTTATTCCATATCTAGTCAAAGGACAAATGGTTTTGTAGGTGCTGTTAATAAAATAAAGATGGAGTTATAAAATTGGATTCAAATAATAGTCAATTAATAACCCTGCTTCGCAATTGTAACGCTACCATGATTCCAGCAGGTGAAAAAATAATTTTAATTGAAGGAACTCATGTTAGAATAACTCAGTCGTTAGGTGATAACTTTACTGTTTTAGTAAATGGAAATTTAGTTAAGGTTTTAGGCGAAGATGCAGATGCTCTAGGCTTAAAAATAAAAACAGAAAAAGATAAAGTTATTTCATCTAGATTGGCTACTGAGAAAGATCTGTGGGAAGCAATGAGGCAATGCTATGATCCTGAAATACCAGTTAATATTGTAGATTTGGGCTTAGTTTATGATTTGCAAATTTTAGGTAAAAAAAATAAGTTAGATATACATGTTAAAATGACGTTAACTGCTCCAGGTTGTGGAATGGGACCATCAATAGCTGAAGATGTTAAGACAAAAATATCTGCTTTAAACGGAGTAAACAGTGTCGATGTTGATTTAGTTTGGGACCCCCAATGGGATAGAGATATGATGTCAGAAGATGCTAAATTGCAATTAGGAATGCTATGATTAATGAAACATTAAATTGCAAAAAAGATTTCCCAATTTTTGATAATCAAGATATAGCATATTTAGATACTGCTTCAACCTCTCAAAAGCCTCAAGCTGTTATAAGTGCTGTATCTAATTTTTATAAAAAATATAATGCTAATGTTCATCGAGGTCTTTATCCTTGGGCAGAGAAAGCTACCTCTGATTATGAATCAGCAAGATCTAAGATAGCAAATTTTATTAACGCTGAGATTAGTGAAATGATTTTTACTAAAGGTACAACAGAATCAATTAATTTTATTAGTAATGCTTGGGGAGAAGAGAATATAACTAGTAATGACAACATTGTTATTACTGAAATGGAGCACCATAGTAATATAGTTCCATGGCAAATACTAAGTAAGAAAACTGGCGCAGAATTACGTTACATACCGATATCAAATGATGGTGAACTCAATCTGACTAATATTTCTAATATCATTGATGATAGAACAAAAATAGTTTCATTAATACATCAGTCTAATGTTTTTGGTACTATTAATCCTATAGAAAACATTATATCTAAATCCCACAGTTGCGGAGCATTAGTGTTAATTGATGCTGCTCAAAGTATTGCACACCAAAAAATTGATGTTAAAAAAATTAATTGTGATTTTCTAGTTTTTTCAGGTCACAAAATTTTAGCCCCAGCTGGAATAGGCTGTCTGTATGTAAGAGAAAAAATACTAAATAATTTAAATCCTTATCAAACTGGGGGTCAAATGATAAGTCAAGTCAACAAAGACAGCTCTACCTGGAATGATATACCTTTTAGATTTGAAGCTGGTACACCTAATATTGAAGGAGTTATAGGTCTTGGAGCAGCAATTGATTATATAAGTGAAGTAGGTATTATTAATATTAAATCACATAATGAAATACTTAAAAAAAATTGTCTAGAAAAATTGAGAAGCATAGATAACTTAAAAATATATGGTCATAAAAATGAAAATACTGGTCCAGTAATTAGTTTTAATATAGAAGGTATTCAGCCATATGATTTATCTCAACTACTTGCACAGCAAAATATTTTTATAAGGTCAGGTCATCACTGCGCACAGCCCATTATGAGAAAATTAGATATTAGCTCAAGCAATCGTGCAAGCTTATACATATATAATGATTTGGCAGATATTGATCAATTCATTGAAGGAATAAAAAAAGCAGTTAGAATGCTTGTAGGTTAGTCTTCAAGCCCTAAAATCTTTTTAAGTTCGCCATTTTGAAATAATTCAACAGTAATATCGCATCCACCTATTAGCTCGCCATTTACAAAAAGCTGTGGGATAGTCGGCCAGCTTGAATACTCTGATAGTTTGATTCTTATATTGGGATCCTCTAAAACATTTACATCTTTATATTCAATTTCATAAGCATTCAAAATATTGACAACAGTTGATGAAAATCCACACATTGGCATACTTTTTGTGCCCTTTAGATATAAAATTATCTTATTAGTGTTTATATCATTTTTTATTTGTTCTTCTAAATTCATACTACCCCTATTGTTAAATTATTTTTTAAATTATAATAATAATATTGTATAATTTAAGTGATTTTTAAAAATAATAAATCAAGAATTAGAAAAAAATTAAATGCTATTAACTACATTAGATATAGAAAAAAAAGTAAAATTTAAATTTGGTATTAAATTAGTATAGATATGAAATATTTACGCTTTTCACTCATGCCATCTTTACTTTTACTATCAATAATTTGCTTATTGGCTGGACCTATTTATACTATTTTATATTTTATTTTTTTAAATAGCATTTTCATATTTGGCGACTATTTTCTTCCGTTAGACAAAACAAAACCTAATTATGATAAGCCATGGATTTTTAATTTTCTATTGTTTATTAATTTACCTCTTTTAGTTTGCCTATACTTTGTAATAGGATGGTATTGCTCTAGTATAGATACATTTGGTTTTGGTAGTTGGTTTTATAGTAATCTATCCATAGATATTATTTTAAATAGATCAAATATGCAATTTTATCATTATATTTTCGTAATTCTATCTGCAGGACTCGCTCTATCTGCATCTGGAACAGTAGTTGGGCATGAATTGGTTCATCGTACAAATGATAAGATATCTATGTGGTTTGGAAATTGGCTTATTGCTTTTTCTTTTGATATGGCATTTGCAATTGATCATGTTTATGGGCATCATAAAAATGTTTGTTTAAAAAAAGATCCAGCCACAGCTCAAAGAGGTCAAAGTATATATAATTTCATTTTATCTTCTTCGGTTGGGCAATTATTTAGTGCGCATAGTATTGAGAAAAGGAAAGGAAAAAACTTTTATCAAAATAGGATTATAATAAGTACTGTGAGAAGTGTTTTTATTGTTTTTATAATGTATTTACTGGGTGGAGTTTTTGGACTGATTTCAGCTTTAGCAGTAGCGCTTATCGCAAAAATTTTACTTGAAACCGTTAATTATATAGAGCATTATGGGCTAGTTCGAAAAGATAGAACAAAAGTATATCCTAGGCATTCTTGGAATAGCAACCATTTTATTAGTAATATAATATTGTACAACTTATCAAGGCATTCTCATCATCATGAAAAAGCTTATATTGAATTTTGGGACTTAGAAGCATATGAAGGAGCACCTGAAATGCCATATGGTTACCTAGCAATGATATATTTAGCATTGCTCTTTCCGTGGAGCTATCATCAAGTAATGGCAAAAAAACTAATTGATTGGGATAAAAATTATGCCAATAAAGATGAAAGAAAAATTGCAATGCTTGATAATAAAAATAGTGGCATAAAAATTTTAATTCAGAGCTAATTTATGAAAAGAGATATTTATAAGTGGATCGGTGATTATGGCATAAGCCACCAAAATTCTACTAATAAAAAAATCCACTGGATTTGCGTACCTCTAATTATGTTTACCTTACTTGGGTTGTTATCACTCATAAAAATTTATGATTTTAATCTTTCATATATTCTTATTGGATTAGCTTTTATTTTTTACTTTAGATTATCGATATCCATTAGTGTTGGAATGTTTGTAATATCAGCAATTCAACTTTGTATTATCTATTATTTTGAGCAATCTTTTTTAGAATTATCTCTTATATACATTTATGCCACCATTTTTTTAATTGCCTGGATTGGTCAGTTTATAGGTCATAAAATTGAAGGGCACAAACCATCATTTTTTGAAGATTTACAATTTCTTTTAATTGGACCAGCTTGGTTACTTAGTTTCATTTACAAAAAAATAGGCATTAAATATTAAATGAGACAATTAATGAATTTCATTGTAGCTATGGCTACTATATTATCAGTAGGATGTGTTGCAATTCCATTTAATGATGTACCAAAACCTAGTGGAAATAGAGATATAGGAACCCAATCTTTAGAATTAGTTGATTCTAATCGATTAGAATGGTTTACAGACCCACCAAATGATCAAAGAAGAATTATGATTCAAATCTGGTACCCTACAGATGAATCTAATGGAGAAAAAGAACTATATATAGATTACGGAAATGTACGCATTGATGCTCTGGCTGATCAATTTGATTATAATCCATCTTTGTTTAGAAATTTGACTAAAATTAAAACTAATTCTATTAAAAAAGCTTTTCCTAGCAAAGATTCATCTTTTCCTCTTATTATATTTTCACACGGTTTGGGTGGCAATAGAACTCAAAATACAATTATGGTTGAAGAACTTGCTAGTCATGGATATGTCATAGTTGCAATTGAGCATGCATATGATGCAAATATATCTATATTTGATAATGGTGATATAGCTGATTATAGATCGGGCATTAATTATCAAAGAAGACATTCACAAAAAATAACTCCTGAAGAGTTCTGGGCAATTAGATTGCCCCAATTAAAGACAAGATCTAAGGATGTTTCGTTTGTACTCGATGCAATTGAATTAGGTAATTTTCCAGCTAAATTAATAGAAATTATTGATTTAGATAATATTGGTATTTTTGGACATTCATTTGGTGGAGCAACAAGTATTTATAGTTCATATTATGATAATAGAATTGATGCATGTGTTAATCTTGATGGTTGGATGGTTGTAGTGCCAGATGACATTGTTAGTGCAGGAATAGGTAAAAATTTTATGTATATTGGCCAAGAGCAATGGGATGAAGATTTAAATTATCAGAAATTAGATAAATTTATTAGTTCAAATACTAGATCATCAAAAATTCTAATTCCTAAAACAACTCATTATGATTATTCGGACACTCCACATATGTCTAGGGCCGCAAAATTATTAAAAAAATCAGGGAAGATAAATAGTGTTAGATTAAAAAGTATTTTAAATGAATTAATTATCTCTTTCTTTGATGAAAATTTAAAAAAACAGGCATCATTTATAGATTATTATGAGCTTGAAAAAAAACATGAAGTTGATATAATATTTGATGAGATTATTAATGAATAAGTTGGCAATCGTTTTTATTTTTTTTTGTAATCTTATAGCTCAAGTTGCTCCTTTTAAGTTGCCAGAAAATATATTAATCACAAATAAGATTAATATAGATTTAATTAGTTCTTTGTCATTTAATTTTGAAGATTCTGATAAACAGTATTTAATTGATCAGGATAAATATGTTTGGCAAAAAACTTTTAAACTTAAATCAAGTCAAAGAATCTTTATTGACTTTGACTTTGATAATTGTGCTAATAACTTGTTTTTAATTAATGAAAATAAAGAATTTTCTGGACCCTATAAAATTGGAAATGAGAGTAAAACTAATCCTTTTAAGGCAACTGAATTAACTGTTCAAATTTCATCTAGTAAAGATTGTGATTTAAGTAGTCAGAATTTTAAAATTAAAAAATATGAAGATAATAAGTATCAAATTTTAGATAATAAATCTTATTACAAACATAGAGATAATCCCGTAATACTAATCACTGGTTATTGGCCTCCTACAAATGAGATGATTAGAGATTTTAGTCAAGATTTAACTTTAAATCCTAATGGCTGGATTGGAGATAATTGGGAAAATAGTGGCTATGATGTTATTTCTTATTTTCCAGAATTTAGTCCTCCTGATTGCGGTAATTGCGGTCAAGGTTTTGGAGATTTACAAGTTGACTATCAAAATACTTCCCAAGACTTTTGGCCAATTGTTGATATGCACGAACCTATTGCAATTGTAACTTTTAGCCGAGGATTTATTGATTATAGTTGGGAGTTAGAGTATAATTATTACAATCGTTTAAATTGGATTCCAGACTATTCTCCTCCAAATTTACCAACACCTAATCCTCCAGATGAGTATGTTCAAAATTATCATATCAGAAATTCATCTTTACCGATGCAAGAGATCATTGAAGGTGTTAACAGCGAAAATATTGGTCTAGATTCTTATATTGATTGGTCCGGAGACCCTGGCCAGTTTGTATCAGAATTTATGGGTTATCATGGGGTTTGGTATCGCGATATTAATCAATTAGGAAATAATAGGTGTATAACAGCAGGCCATGTTCATGTTGGTGGATTAATAGACATTGATACAGCTAAGATTGCAACTCAATCAACAATAAGAACTTTAATTAACTATTTAGACCAATTTGTATATTTATCTGGAGATGTTAATCAAGATGAAATTATCGATGTGCTTGATTTAGTTTTAATTGTTAACTATATATTATCAATTGAAAATTTCGAGGTAATTCAAGAATATGCAGCTGATATTAATGAAGACGGGTTAATTAATATTCAAGATATCATTAGTTTGATAAATATAATTCTTCAAAATTAAAATTTATACCCAACATCAATAGCGAAAACAGTATATTTTTTATCATTGGTCAAGTGATTCTTAGGCCCGTAGCCCCAAATTAACTCAATAGGTCCAAATGGAGATGTGAAAGTTACTCCTAAACCAAAGCAATTTTGAAGATTCTCTATTTGAATATCTTCTTCATTATTTTCAAGGTTAAATATTTGATTAAAAAATATCTTATAATGCATTTCTTTATAGTGATAAATCCATTCAAAGCCCGCCATTCCTAATTTATTAGAATTAAGCACAAAAGGTAAATATCCAGTTGTTCTATCTATTTTACCTTGATATATGTAATTATGAATTGGAGCACCAAAACCTATATTTCTGTATAAAGCATTAATACGTATTGTATTCTTATAAATTGTTTTATAAATATCAAAATCAAATTTAATAGATTGATACTTTTTTTGGTTAAATGTTGAATTTTGAAAATCTATTTTTATCAAAGTACCATCTTTAGTTAAAAGTGCATCATCTCTGGAGTCGTAGTCTATATTTAATATTGAACCTTTTGTTTTTTGTTTACTATATGAAGTTATATTATTATTTTCCAGTTCCGGGTTTAAATATGCTGTTTCATTCTGTAATCCTATTTCAATTCCACAATTTTTCCCAATAATAAGACCTACTCCTATCTTATTGCTAATAGTTTTATAATTATATATAGCTGTCTTTTCACCTATTGAATTATACCAATGAACTTTTTTATTTAAATATTCATTTTTGTAAAATGGATATAAATGAAAAACTGAAACTCTTCCTGGATATGATATTTCTAGAGTATTTTTTCTAATTCCAGGAAATTGAAATTCATTATTTATTAATAGTCCTGGAAATAATAAGTCATTTGTTCTAATATTGATTGCTGCAATTAATTCATGGAAATTATCCCACTTCAATCCAGTTTGTAATTTATTAAATAGTGATTCTTCTAAATATATATTAAGATCGCTAGATGTTAACTTTTTATTTGGAGTTATGCTATATCGTATTTTATTAAAGTAGCCTAATCCATATAAATTATTTATTCCATCATGAATATTTATAAGCCTTAAAGTATCAGAATTGTAAATACCTAGACCATTTTGAATGAAATTTTTATCAAATTTGTTGTTTCCATATATGTTGACATTATTAACTATTAAATTCAAGTCATCTAATTTCTTTAATTTATTTTTCGATTTTCCGGTTCCATTTCTTTTCTTAATATCTAAAAATATATCAATGTTATCATAAACAGCTTTTTTGCCTGCATCATATATGGACTTCATACTCTTCTTAGTAAAAATAGCACTTGTTCCTTCAGGTATTTTAGTTGAAATAACATAGTCTGAGTTATTAAGATTAGATTTAGTTAAATCAGAACTATGTATAAAAATTGACTCTTCTAAAACGCCTACAACAGATGATTGAATTTGTTTTTTAGTTGGCTTTGAAGCTACTGTAGATGTTAAAATAATTTCAGGGTTGTATTTTTTTGCATGATTTACTGGAATATTATTTTTAACACCTCCATCAACTAGTAAATAATCTTCATAATCAACAGGCGCAAATACACTTGGAATACTTACTGAAGATCTTATTGCAGTTATTAATGAGCCATCTCTAAATAAAATATCTTTACCTGAAATTAAATCAGTAGCATTACACCTAAATGGAATGACAAAATTATCAAAACTTTTAATATATTCATATTGACCTAAGATTTCTGATAGCTCCATGTAAGCTCTTTGGCCATGAATTGCACCAGTTGGAATCTTGGGTTTAAATCCCTTTAAATTAAATTTTATCTGATACCTAGAATGATTTTTTTTATGGAAATAGCTCATATTTTTTCGTTCAGATTTTTCAAGAAATATGGCTTTCCAATTAGTTTTAAATGCATGGTCATATATTTCATCTGAAGAATATCCAACTGCATATAATGCGCCCACATTTGCTCCAATACTGGTGCCAATAATTAAATCTACATTTATATCGAGAGAATCAATCATTACAAGAACAGGTATATGGGCATACCCTTTAGCAGATCCACCAGATAATACTAACGCAAGCTTTGGATTATTAGCAACTATAGATGAAGTAATAAATAAAAAAAATATTAATAATTTTTTATAATTCAATAATGATAACCTTATTTTATTATTTTATAAATTGAACCACTATGATCAACTAGATAAAGCTCTCCGTATGAATCCTTTCCGAATGAAGAAATATATAGTTGTTTTTTGTTTTCCACAAGTTCTTCAGTCCAATCAATGACTTCAAAGTCAGAGCTCATATAGTTTTTTAGGCTCCATATTTTTCCAGTGCAATAATCTGCAAAAAAATATTGTCCTTGAATATCTTCAATTTCTCCAAAATAAGTGTAGCCTCCAGTAATAGAGCAGCCAATAGCATCAAGTGATTGTTTTAGGCCCGCTAAAGTTTTGCCATAATTTGCGTTACTAGAGTATTGAATTATAGGATTAGTTAAATCTTTTATCTCATTATCTTTGTATGTTTCCATTCCCTCTTTCAAATTCCAACCATAATTGATGCCTGAAAAATTTAATTTTTGCATATTGAGTTCTTCCCATGAATTTTGACCAACATCTGCAATAAAGATAACATTATCAGCATTGTTAAATGAAAATTTCCATGGATTTCGCAAACCATATGCCCAAATTTCTGGTTTAGCATTAGATTTTTTTATAAATGGGTTATCTTTTGGGATACTATATAATTTTTCATTCACATCTATCCTAAGAATTTTACCTAAAAAACTAGATAAGTTCTGTGCATTATTATCTGGGTCTCCTGATGATCCTCCATCACCTGTTGCAATATATAAATATCCGTCAGGCCCAAATTCTAAATGTCCTCCATTATGGTTTTGATATGGCTGTTCTATATTTAAAATAACAACTTCATTAAATATATTGTTTTTAAAAAAACATTTAGAAATTTTAGTATTACCATCGTTTCCAATATAATTTATAAAAAAGAAACCATTATTATTATAATTTGGATGAAATGCTAATCCAAGTAAGCCTCTTTCGTCTCCAAAAAAACCTGGGCCTTTCACACGGTCTGTAATATCTAAAAAAACTGATTTCTGATTATTTTTTTTTAATTCAATTATCTTGCCTGCTTGTTCAACAATGAACAAATTACTATTTTGTCCATTATGGCTACAAATATATACAGGTTTTTTAAGACCCTTTGTGATTAGCTCTAAACTTATTCCGCTAACAAAACTAAATAGTATAATTAATAAAATAATTGAAAAATTAAATCTCATAACAATTTTCGATAAATTTAAATTTTGAGTGTAAATTTAATTAGTATAAAATAGTTTTATTCTATTAATTAGACAAATTTGTAATAAGATATTTTTTTATGTTAAAATGAAATTTTATATTTTGATTATATTAAGTGTTTTTTCTATGAGGTGTGCCTCTCAAGGTAGCCCTTCTGGTGGCATAATTGATAAATCTGGCCCCGTTATCATTTCGATTGAGCCTTTGGACGGTTATTTAAATAAAGACCAGCCTATTATCATAACATTTAATGAATATATTGACCAATCTTCAGTAAGCTCTTCAATTTTTATTAACGGAGCTCAGGAATTTGATATGAAGCTTAGATATAATAAAATTTACATGTATCCAAAAATAGAATGGAATAATATCAATGAGCTCTATATATCAAGAGCCATCAAAGATTACCAAAAAAACTATATGGACTCTCCAATTTCTAAATTATTTAAAACTAATAATTCAGTTTTTTTTCAAGGAGAAATTAGTGGAGATTTAATGAATGTTAGTGATGATATTATTTATGAAATTGGACTCTACTCAACAAATAGCAATCAATCTAAATTTATAAAAAAAATTGAAGCAGATAAGAGCGGCTTTTTTAGATTTATAAATATTCCAGATGGAGATTATAGAATTGGCGCAATAGAAGGAAAACTTAATAATTTTGAATATGACTATAGAAATCAAAGATATGGAATTAATTCTAGAATACTTAAAGTTGAAAATGAAAAACAGATAGAAGATATAAAAGTTATGATATCTGAGCCATTAATAAAGTTAAATATTATTTCTGGGTATTTATTAAATGGTAACCATGCTATTTTAAAACTTAGTGATGGAACAGAGAAATCTTTCTTTATTGAATCCAATAGGCAGAATAAAAAATACATGAATGGTGATGAGGTTAGTTTAAAACTTGATTACTATAATCGTCTAGAATCATATTCGCTGGGAGAATATAATTTTATCGCAAGTTATTTAACAGATACAATTGCTCCATTCATAAATGATATAGATTTAAATCAGAATGAATTGGATGTGTATTTTTCTGAACCTATTTTGCCGCTTAGTAATAAAATATTTGTAGATGATAGTCAAAGTCATATAAACCATACTGTAAGAACACCTTTTATTTTAACTGCCAAATTAAATGTTAGTGATACTTCAGATATATATTTAAGTAGTGATGTTATTAGTGATTATGAAAACAATAAGATTGATACAACTTTAAAGATTACTATCCCATCATTTAATGTTAATAAAAAATTTGGTTCATTGAAAGGTGAAGTCAATTACAATGGAAAAATGGATATTGTAATTAAGCTAATAAATAATGACACTAGAGAGGAATACTATACATCTACAAATAATAACACTTTTTTATTCCCAAAAGTTCCTCAAGGAGAATATTTTCTTGAATCATATGAAAAAAAACATTCTTCTAATGAAGTTTATTATTCTGGAATATGGGAGCCATTTAATAAAGCAGCGCAAATTGTAATCTATCCTGATTTGATTGATATTAGAGCTCATTGGGAAGTTGAGGGAATTTTAATTAATTTTTAAGGAGAAAATATTGAAAAAAATCATTATTCTATCAGGTGGTTTTGACCCTGTTCATGTAGGTCATGTTAGAATGTTTAAGGCCGCAAAAAATCAATCTGACATAGTTATTGTTGGCGCAAACTCTGATGCTTGGTTATCAAGAAAAAAAGGTAAACCATTTATGCCTGAACCAGAAAGGCTTGAAATATTAAGAGCATTTGGATGCATTGATTATGTGTATATATTTAATGATGAAGATAATACTGCTTGTGACCTTATTGATAAGGTGCTTCAAAAATATTCAAATGTTAATGAAAAATTCAAAATTTTCTTTGGTAATGGAGGTGATAGAACAAATAAAACAACTCCAGAAATTGATTTTTGTAATAAGAATAATATAGAAATGCTTTGGGGACTAGGAGGCGGGAAGATTCAATCTTCATCTGATTTAATTGATAAATCAAAAATCGAAAAGAATCTAAATTAAATTTTTCAAGAATAATTACTTTTAACAATAAATTATATTCAATAAGTTATTTGCGCTTGAAATTTAGTTTTAATCCGGTATAGCTCAGTTGGTTAGAGCAGTGGACTGTTAATCCATGTGTCCCTGGTTCGAGTCCAGGTACCGGAGCAGAGGGGGGCTTATGAATGAATTTACTTAATTTGTTTATAGCCCCCTTTATATTTAACAAACTGGAGTAACATTTTGAAGCTACTAATAAAAACACTTTTTATAATCACAATTTTATTGCCCCATGGAGATGGTCATGATCATTCACATAATAAAACTGGAAATATTTCAGGTTATGTTTTTGATAAAGATTTAGATCAACCGCTAGATTATGTATCTGTATCTGTTTTTGATGTTAATCAAAGCTCACCTATTAATGGAGGTGTATCTGACAAAGATGGTTTTTTTAATATTAATCAAATTCCCATTGGTGATTATAATGTTATTATTGAATCTATAGGATATAATTCAGTTAATCTACCTGTTGAAGTTGGTATAGATAGTGGAATGAGAAAAAATCTTGGTAGCATCAAAATGGTACGTCAGAGTATACAAGCTGAAGAAATAAATATAATTGATGAAAAGCCTCTTTATGAGTACGAAGCAGATAAAATGATTTATAATGCATCAGAAGATATAATTACTGGAAGTGGAACTGCTGAAGATGTTTTAAAAAAAGTTCCTATGGTTACGATAGACCAAGATGGAGAAATATCTCTTAGAGGAAATCCTGATGTACGAATTTTAGTTGACGGAAGGCCTATGAGAAGTGAAGCAACTGATATTTCTGCCTCTATAATTGAAAAAGTTGAAGTTATTACATCTCCATCTGCAAAATATAATCCAGAAGGTATGGCTGGAATTATTAATATTGTGCGAAAAAAAGGAAATTATGATGGCTTTAATGGAAGTATAAGATTTAATGCTAGAAATTCAGATTATTTTGGTCCAGATAAAATGAATGGATTAACGTTTTATTCAAATTATAGAAAAGATAAATTAAACTTTTATTCTTCATTATCATCAAATAATAGAGCTAAAAATAGAAATGGATATAGAAATGTTCGCACAGATTATTACAATCAAGCCTCAGAAGAGGTTGCTTTTTCTGAATCTGTCAATTTTTCGTATGAAAATTTTAATGAAAGATATTCAAAAAGATTAAAGCTTGGATTAGATTACTATTTTTCTGATGAGCTTACTTTAAATTGGGAATTTGGTGTTGACAGTAATCTTAAAGATGATTCAGGGAATAGTTCTTTCACAGCACCAGTTATATTGGAATATAGTACTGCTGAAATAGATGACAATGATAATTATGATTCGGAAGGTATTTTTGAACTTGTTAAAACATTTAAAGACTATCCAGGCAGAGAAGTCTTTTTTTCATTTAGCCACCATAACCATGATGACTATGAAACAGAAACTTATGAAAATGGGTTAATTTCTGAATCTACAATTTTAAATAATCGTAATGGGACATATGAGATGGCTTTAAACTATAAATATCCAATAAATGAGGATATAAGTTTAGAATTTGGCTATGATGGCGATTATGTAGATTCTGAACAATCCCTAGACTTTGAAATTGATGCTTTTAGAGGAATAAATGATTTTAAATATAATAGGGGGATTCATGCTTTATTTTTAGAATATGAAAATAAGTTTTCAGATAAATTTAGCATTAAACCAAGTATCAGATACGAATATGTATCAAAAGAAGTGTCATCAATTATTAATTTAGATAATAATCAAAATTCATATAGTGGTGATAATGTATTTGCACAATTTATTCAATACTCTTACGAAAATCCAGAAAGTGAAATCAATTTAAATGATGGAGCCATATATCCAAATTTAAATTTGACGTATAATATTATTAAACCCGCACCAAAAGTAGATGAAAGTAAAGTCTCAGAAAAAAATAATTCTAATCAGAACTATAAAAAATATGGAGGAAGAGATAAGATATATAGTCTTCAATTTGGATTAAGTAGAAGAGTTGATCGTCCTGGTGGTTTTGGTCATGGCCAGGGAGTCATGAAGATTAGACCTTTCCCTAGAAACATATATTCTGGTAGTTTTTTATTTATAGGTAACCCGTATCTTAAACCGGAGTACTCTACTCAATATGATATTTCATTCAAGGGTCCTGCTCCAATGGGTTTCTTTTCAACAAGTTTATTTTATAATGAAATCAAAGATAAAATAGAGTGGTATGATGATGATAGTTATGAAAATTTAGATATTACAACTTTTAGAAATTCATCAAATGGATATGAAGGTGGGATTTCTTGGTTTTTAGTTCTAGCTGGTCAAGTATTTGGTGGAACTTACTCTAAAACAACCCTTAATGATGAATCTGGTGATTATGAACTAAATGAAGGCAGCACTTTTATGAATTCCTATTTTAGAATGAATCTTCCAGAGGAGTACATTAGTCCGTTTATTAAATGGTGGAAATTTGATTTTGAATATGGATTTTATTGGATGAAAATTGAAACACCAACAGGCGATTTATTTGGTAAGAACGGTACATTGTGGGGCAATGTTGGTTTGTCTAAATCGTTATTGGGTGATAAGATTAAAGTTTCATTGAGTATTGACAATATTCATAACGCGCCAGGATTTGAAATGATTAGAACTAAACCTCTCGATTTTTTAGAATCGTCAGAAGGACTTACTTATGACTCTGCCTATGAGACTACCGATACTTATAATGAACGTGGTGGACGTACTGTTTCTTTAAGTTTTAGATATAATTTTGGAAACAATAATGATGAGCGAAATAAAAAACGAATCAAATCTCTAGATGGCGGACAGAGAGGCGGCGGTGAAATGGATATGGGTTTTTAGGCTCTAAACTGATTCCAAGGGCCAGTAATAGCCAGAGTTATAGTGGGCTTGTATATGTTTACAAATAAAATTTTTCCATCTGGTGAAAAACAAGCCCCAGCTAGCTCTGAATTATTAAGTGAGTTTTTTGCTATTTTATAACTTGATCCATCAGCTTTAATTCCTATAAGATAATCAACGCCACCTCCATCTTCACATATTACGATATCTCCCCATGGAGAAACCGTTATGTTGTCGCACATATCGAGGCTTTTAGAATTATTGGATTCAAAAAATAGTTCAAGTTTTGCTGGTGATTTATTTTCATACCTCGTACCTTCATATCGACTTGGAACATACTTCCATATTTGGCCCAATTTTTCCTTACCTCCAGTGGTACAAGTAAAAAATATTTCGCCATCATGTTCCCACATTCCTTCAGGTCTAGCAAATCTTGCACAGCCTTTTTCAAATCCTTGATATCTTAAGTCATCATTTGGAGACTCTACATCATTAATATTAATCCAGGACACTTCATATGGTTTATTTTTTAATACATTAACTTTATTCCAATTTCGTGTATCTAAGCTATATCTATCTTTAAATGCTAAGGCTTGAAGTTCTCCGCCTTCTAAAAGTTTTGTTTTATTATTTGGAATGTATCTATATATCAGTCCATCTTTTCTGTCTTCAGTTTGATAGACAGAGCCTGATTTTTTATCAAAAGCAACTGCTTCATGCCTAAAACGTCCCATTTTTTTTATTGGAGTTGGTTTAGATAACAAATTTTTAATGTGAGGTGTAACTTCAAAATTATATCCATGATCCTTAAGTAAAAATTTATTTTTTCTTACCATTGTCTCTTCACAACTAATCCATGTTCCCCAAGGAGTTATCCCTCCGCTACAATTGATTAATGTTCCAGCTAAACTAAGATATTCATTTTCAATTTTAGAGAGTTTTGTGTCATATATAATTGTAGTGGTACCACCAAAACAAGCAATATTATCCGCACAATTATCATATATATATTCTTTAGGATAAAAGTCATATATGTTTTCAATTTTTGAAAATGCGCTTTTGTTGTGGTCAAGTTTAAAATTAAACTCTTCAAATCTTCCAAGTTCATGATTTCTAACTAAAGCAATTTTATTTTTTCCTAAATCAAAACATCCCATTCCATCAGCATGATTAGGTACTTGTAGTCCATCGCTCATCTTATTTTCAAATTTTGAAATTATATTATATTTGAAGCCTTCTGGTAGATCTAATATATTATTTTTATCGGGCCTTAAGGTTGGTGAAGATTTTACCAACTTATTTAATGAGCTTGATAAAAGATAGTTGCCAAATCCTGAAAAACCAATTGTAAGTAAAGAGGCATTTTTTAAAAATTTTTTTCTAGTAATTTTTTTATTCATAGCATTTGTAATTTAAGCAAACAATTAAGAGATAATAATGAAAAATAGAAACTCAATATACGAATCAATAATTATTACCAGTTTAATAATTATAATTATTTTTTTACACAATATATCTGATTTTGAAACAGAATCAAATATAGTCACTTTAAAAAATATTAGAGTTGAAAATTATATTGATAGACCAGTTCCCACAGATATAGCGCAAAAGAAAAAAAATCGTAAGCTTTTTAAAAAGTCAAGAAAAGAATATATAGACCTAATACATAAACGATCGCCTGATTTAGATTGGAGAAAAAAGGACTCAGATTTTAGAAAAAAAAGAGCTCTTGACAACACTAATGAAAGGCGAAATTATATTAATCAAAATGGATATTGGGATCTCAATAATAGAGAGGTTGAATTGTCCAGAGATATTGAAGGAACTTGGCAAGAGAGAGGGAGTAATAATTTAGCTGGGAGAGTTCATACTGTTGATGTTGATTTTGAAAATGATTTGATTTATTTAGGTTCATCTGGTGGAAATATATGGAAAGGTACTATTGATGGCGAAAATTGGCAATCTTTAAATGATTATATGCAGATTAACGATATTAAAATTATTAGAATTCTAGATACAGATAATTTTAGAAGGTTGCTAATTGGATCTGCTGATGGCTTTTTCTATACAGATGATGAAGGTTTTATTATTAACCAATCTTTAGGACTTGAATCTCCTCTTGATTGGGGTGAGTTTTATAGATTTATTATCAAAGGTGAATCAGATAATACTGAGATATATGCACTTGCTAAGGAGTGGGATAATGGGAGCACTATATCTATATATAGATCAGTTGATCTAGGTTTAAGCTTTCAAAAAATATATTCAGATAATTTACAGACTAATGGATCATATGATATTTGGACATATAGATACGAGGATGGTGATGTCTTTTTTTTAAAAGAAGGGAGCCTATATAGGATTGCTGATGATCAGTTAACTTTTATTTCAGAAGTAACTGGTTCAAACTCTGGAGATAATCTTTTGACTGGTGGTGTGGATGGAAATATTTTTATGTATGCTAAAATTAATGACCAGTTATATTTCTCTGAAAATGAGGGTGAAAACTGGGAAAATTTGGGAGAATTACCTTCTTATACTTTTTTTAGAAACAGCTTTAAATCATCTAATATAAATAAGGAGCTTATATGTGTTGGAGGAATAGATTTATATAAATCTGAAAATGGAGGAATCGTTTGGTCCAAGGTAAATGAATGGTGGGAATATTATGACAATCCATCAATTTACCTGCATGCTGATATTCCTGATATTCAATTTATTTTAGATGATAATGGAAATGAATTTGTTTTCATTCTTACAGATGGAGGGCTATATATATCCTATGATGGATTGATGAATGAGGTTCTTAACATATCTGAAAGTGGACTTGGTGTTAGTCAATATTACTCAACATATACAGCAAAATATCCTCCTTATACAGTTTATGCTGGTAGCCAGGATCAGGGATTTCAAAGACGAAGTATTATTTCAGATGGGATATATGACTTTGAGCAAGTTATCAGTGGAGATTATGGTCACTTAGTTTCACCTAATCAAGGTGAAAGTATATGGTCCGTCTACCCTGGATTTGTGTTGTTATATCCGAATGCCTCGACTAATACAAATGGGTTAACATGGGATTTTGAAGGTTCCGGATATTTGTGGCTCCCACCTCTAATGGAAGACCCTCAGGATGAAAATGTTACATACATCGCTGGAGGCGGTATCAATGGTGGTAATCATATAATTAAATTGACAAAAAATGGCAATAGCATACAGCATGAGGAAATGCCCTTCCCTTTTAATAATACTATTACATCTATGGCATACTCCCCAATTGATAATTCACATTGGTATGTCGTGACTTACAATGGCTCTTTTTACCATAGTGTAGACTATGGCAATTCATGGCAAATTTCAATGGGTTTTAGTGGCCCAGAATCGCATTATTTTTATGGTTCAACAATTTATCCATCGAATCAAACTTTAGGAAAAGTTGTAATTGGTGGTAGCGGTTATTCAAATAATCCAGTATTTATTACATATAATCATGGTCAAAGTTTCCAAAATTTTTCTCAAGGACTTCCAAATACTATGGTTTTTAAAATAGATGGCACACTTTCAGATGAAGTTATATTTGCAGCAACTGAATTAGGTCCATATGCATATGTTGAAGATCAAAATGAATGGATTGATATTAAGGGTTTATCTGCGCCCGATCAAACATATTGGTCACTTGAATACGTTCCTGAGATTCATACTGCTAGATTTGGTACTTATGGTAGAGGTATATGGGATTTTATAATTGATGAAAATATTGATGTATTGTATGGAGATATAAATCAAGATGAAACAATTAATATTCAGGATGTAATATTATTAATCAATGTTATTTTAGCTGAATCAGATTTTATAATTGAAGGAGATATAAATCAAGATGAACAGATTAATGTTATTGATGTTGTTTCTTTAGTTAATATAATTTTGGGTGTGTAATCAAATATATTTAGAGGGTTGTGCCGCGAGAGGGAGTCGAACCCCCACGCCCGAAAGCACTGGTTCCTAAGAC